>MDTG01316829.1_pt1 | contig 13085 bp, 9 predicted proteins | sample 811421 | NCBI WGS metagenome assembly MDTG01 (sample SAMN05326645, study PRJNA326480) | marine metagenome | isolation source: seawater | place: Pacific Ocean: South East | collected 2011
TAGCTATTCCCAAGATTGAATTCATTGAAAGTCGAAAAAATCTTTTTAAAAGTGATAGTTTAAAATTAATAACACCGATTGAGGTGCAAGAACTATTGGACTCAAAACTAAAGTTAAAAAAATTTCTTAAGCAGTTAGGCGTACTTAAGCTTAATGTATTTAATGATGGAAATAGTGATGACTGTAAATGTGAGAATGACGATTTGCTTACTGGCCCATTAATTGAGAAAAATACCTTCGTTCGCTTTAAATCAGTAAAGCCGTTTAATTATGGTCTTCTCGATAACATCAAGATACCAAAGTCAATCGGACCGGAGTTTATATTACTTGATAATAGGCATGGCGAGTATATTAAATTTGGGCTTTGGTCAAAAAATTTAAGAAAGTGGAGTATTTTTACTTTAAACCTTCACACCTATAAAACAGATTCGGTTTCAACGGAACTGAGTGTTGATGATACCAAGGCCAAGGCAGAGGTAAAATACCAATTTAAAGTTGGAGGCTCTGATATTATAGAATTTAAGATATATAATCAGCTTAGTCATGATGTCTTAGCTCCAACAATAATGAAAAGTGGCGGACAAATTAAGTATAGAATTAAAATGGGCCGTAAGTATTATTTTGATTTGTTCATTTTTGGTTCCCACGAGTTAGGAATGTAAATCAACCTCCCTTTTTAAGAGAGGCTGATCATCTGAAAGATTATTCTGCGTGAAGTACTGAACTCTCTTTAGATATTTTTATATAACTTTTAAGAAACTTCTTTTGTGTCGATTTCGATGCTTTTGAAACACTGAACTGTGCTTTCTTTGTATTTTGTGTATCAATTAGATCACGCAAGGCATCAGCAGAGACGACTTGGCTCAAATCGGCAAAGAGTCCAAGGCCAGTCTCTTTAGTTTCTGCATTACTAAAAAAACCTACTGATCCACGAACTTTATTTTTATTAAATCCAAAAAATAAATCAGCTCCACCGAGGTACGGCGCTGCTTGAGAAAATTCTTTTATCGTTGAAGCAAAACCTATAAGGACAGTATCTTTAGTTACGTAAACGTAAACTTTAGAGTTAATTTGTGGAACCTCAAATTCGATAATCTCTTCATTTTCAAGTCCTCGAAAAGGTAGTGGTTCTCCTGTTGGGAGAGTCGGTTCAAAGCTTCCCTCGACTTTACTTAATTTAGAAAAATTTAAATCAATCTCAACAACAGAGTTCATTGTTGTAATATCTGAGGAAAGCCTGAGCCTTCCATAATATTCTCCTGGTTTTTTCGGGTCGTGAATGGGGAGCTCAAGAGAGCTCATCTGTAGTCCTCCGAGATTAAGTTCTGTGACGAGGCCTAGCCAGACCTCTTGTTCTACATTTTTAGTTTCAACGTAGACGTGGTCTACAATTCGACTTTGTGGATTTTTTCCACAAGCGACGACGAAAAGGATTAGTAGGAGCAGTGTTAGGTTTTTTTTCTTTTGCATTGTTCTTCCTTGCTTAAGTGTCCAGCATTAACGGCGGTAAAGATGGTTACTTAAGAAAAAAATGAAGAATAGATAGAAAAAAAATTTATTTCCCTCGACTTTGTAAAGTATTCGTTGCAAGCGAAACAGTCGTGTTAGTCGTGCTTTACGTTGCTGTGGCGAAAAAAAAGACCAGCGATGAGCTGGTCTAATTTATCTTCGCTAGTGCTTAGTTTAACCTTTAGTCAAAAACATCAAGATATTCCCAATGCCAGTCCCCACGCTTTATTTTACTCGCGCGCTTTAAAGAGACACCGGCCGCATCCTCTTGCATGCTACCTAGTTGGTAACCAATGTAGTGGGGAGAATCGATGATAAGCTCTGCGTTGTTAATAATTTCATACTCGATATCTCCACCAATCTCTAGTATTTCTTCGAGCGCTCCTGTTGATAAATCAATCTTTGCGCCATCTTTTGAATAAAATGTGTAGTGAAGCTTTTCCACTTTAATTGCTTGGAAAATAAATCCGGCCAAATCCAAGTACATACGACATAAATCACTCATTTGAGTTTGGTAATAGTAGGTTATCTGTGGGGCGTTCATATACTCAATACTCACACCGTCGAGCTCTAACGCCACCGTTTCAACCCGGTCATACCCAACTCCCACGTCGATAGGTGCACCGCCAAGCTTGGCAAATTCAACCAGATCCACACTTGCGTCGCCAGAAGCGGTGATATTTCTAATTTTTTTGGGAAGCGTTGAGGCATCAATGAAGCGAAAGTTTGTCACCTCACCGTCGATTTCATAAGGGAAGCATTCCCCTGGAGGCGCCACCATGCTGAGTGCTTTTGGATTACCTGCAATGAGTGTTCCTGTTCCACTTTGAGCCAAAGGTGTTTTTAGTGGAATATAGCCGTATTTTTTTATCTCTTTATAGAGATAATTTAAGGGGTTACAGCCTGTTATAAGAAAAAGAATTATTAAAAATTGTGGTTTCATGTAGTACCTCACTTCCTGCTAGGTATCGGTTTTGAAAGCGGTATTAAATAGTAAATTTAAGTACGTGTTTTTTCGCGGAAAATAATTCCAAAACAAATGTTTCTCGCTTTGAAATTTAATCGTAAAATGATAATCCTGACGCAGTTTTTAAATGGAAATAAATATGAGTGATTCAAATAGTTTATCCGCATTAAAAGAAGAATTATCAATTATTCTAGGGCGTCAAAACCTACCGAAAAAGGCCGTTGTAACAGGTGGAATGCCCTACGCAAATGGACAACTTCATATCGGTCACCTGGCCGGTGCCCATGTGCCAGCTGATATATATGCGCGCTTTATGCGAATGATGATTGGTGCTGATAATGTACTTTTTGTTTGCGGAACGGATGATCATGGATCTAACTCCGAGGTTGCGGCAAAAAAACAAGGAATCACGACTAAAGAATTTATTGAACAAGTGCACTCAAACCAAAAAAAGACAATGGATCGTTACGGTATTTCTTTAGATGTCTACACGGGGACGTCTAGAGAGGAGAACTTTAAACATCACAAAAAAGTTTGTGATGAAATGATCACCAAACTTTATGAAAACAAAATGCTTGAGAAAAAAACTTCAAAGCAATGGTTTGATCCAGAGCTTACAATGTTTTTGCCTGATCGTTTTGTCTTTGGCGAATGCCCAAAGTGTGGTGATCAAAAAGCTTATAGTGAAGATTGTGATGCTTGCGGAGCGAATTATAAATCAGAAGAGCTGATCAACCCTAAAAGCACTGTGAGTAAATCGGCGCCAGAATTAAAAGATACCGACCACTTCTATCTTGATATGTGGAAAGTTGTTGATCAAATGAGGCCATGGATTGAATCAAAAAATAAGACATGGCGTAAAAATATTTTTCAAGAAACACTTAACACAGTTACTCCATCTTTTTCTTTTTCGAATAAATCAGAAGATCTTTTTAAAAGTTTTAAAGAAGAACTTCCTAAGCATAAAAGTCGTTACGCTCCCGGTAAGATGATTGATGTTCTCTTTGAAAACTCAGAGGCGCTCGAAAAAGCACTGGATACATTTAAAGAAAGCTCAATTGAAGTAACGCTGAATAATGCTTGGGCAAAACGAAGTATCACTAGGGATGTTTCCTGGGGAGTGCCTGTACCAGAATCCATTGACCCATTAATGAATGGAAAAACTTTTTACGTATGGCCAGAATCACTTGTTGCGCCAATTTCATTTACTAAGGTTGCGCTTGAGAAAAAAGGAATGGATCCTGAAAGTTATAAAGATTACTGGTTGTCACCGGACTCAAAAGCTTATCAATTTATTGGGCAAGACAATATTTACTTTTATGTTTTGATGCAATCAGCGATGTGGTTTGGGTCTCAAAAAGAAATCAACCGCATGCCAATTAATGGGGAACTACAACTAACTGATGTTTTTGCTAATTTTCATCTTCAAATTGACGGCGAGAAAATGAGTAAGTCCCGTGGAAACTTTTATACCGCGGATCAACTCATTGATGAACTTGGTTATTCGGTTGATCAAGTTAGATACTTTTTATCTCTTTTAAGTCTTCCTGAGAAAAATTCAAATCTCGATTTTGAAACATTTAAACAGCGAAATGAATTTCTCGCTGGGCCAATGAATGCAGCATTTGAAAAAACAATTTCCGCTTGTCATAAAAAGTTTGGCGGAGTTGTTCCTGAGGGTAACTTAATTGGAAAAACTCAAAAAGAAACAAAAAAAATATTTCAGACATATCTTAAGATGATGGAAAAAGGTGACTTCCCAAAAATTCTTTTTATGATTGAAAACTACGCAAGAATTATTAATGGCCTTTTTGCTCAGTTTAAGCCTCATGACGATCGCCATGATGAAGCAGAGAGAAAGGACGCATTATTTTCTAGTTTTTATATTCTTAAAAATGTCATGATTATGCTTCATCCATTTGTTCCTGAAACAATGGAGAAACTACGTAGCACTCTTAATCTTTCAGAGTCTGTTTACTCAATTAATGAGTTTGGCGAAGAGATACCCGCAGGGCATGAGATTAAGGCTCAGGAGTCTTATTTCCCCCCAGTTTACTAATAGGCTTAATCTTTACAGTCAGATAGATCCGTTTTGTTGATGTATTTTTCTCCGCGAGTTTGCTCATCAACCTCGTAGCAGCGCCCTGAGGTACGTCCTGGTTTTTTATAAAAAAAGTAAGTCGTCTTTTTGGGTTTGCATTTATTATTTTTAACTTTTTTTGAATAAGGATCCAGTTCATTTGCTGCATGTTCTATGCAGTCACCATTAAAAAAATCCTTTTTAATAAAAGTATAAATTGGATTATCGGGGCGACACTGAGTGTATTTGACTTTTATCTTTGATCCTGACGATACGTCATAGCATGTTCCTCTTGTCAGACTTTGCCTCTCCCAAGTGAACTTTGATTTTTCGTTAATGCAATTATTCGATTTTACTTTTTTAAAATAATTGTTACCTAATGTTTCAGAGTCAACCTCATAGCATCCTATTTTTCTATTAATATCTTTATATTCGTATTGAACATTTTTAGGCTTGCATAGTTCTGTTTTTACTTTTTCGATGAAGTTTCTTCCATTTGTATTCTTGTCTCCTTGATAGCATTTTCCATCTTCGGAGTTAAAAAATATGAGTAATTCTTTAGGTCTGCATAGTTCGGTTTTTACCCTTTTAAAGTAATTTGTAATTTCCTCTTCTTTTAAATTTGTTATTTCAATAGATGGATCAACTTCAAAGCACTTCCCTCGATCAAGTCTTGTTTTATCTAGATGAATCCACCGATAATTAAACGAGGTGGGAAAAGCTAGTAGTGGGTACAAGTATATAAATTTTTTTAGTAAATTTATTATTTTCATTCTATCGTTGTTTATAGTTTTGATCCTGTGAAGTTAAATTAATTTTTAAATTTATCTTTTAATTTTTATTCTAGCCTTACTATTAGTAAGTTTCTGTGGATAATGCTCGTTATCTAAATCCCTGGAAGTATAGAATAGAGACCTTTCCAATTATTTCAAAGTTGTAATTTGATTTTTCGTCGAAAAACAATCAAGAAAATAAAAGGAGTATAAAAATAATAGTTTTGGGTATTATTTTAATTATTATGTACACATAGTTATTTCGGCATATATTACACAAAACTTTGTATTGCTATCTAAGTTGTTTAAAGACCACCAAGAGGACCTTCCTCATCCCCTATGCCTGGGTCTGGAAATTCATGAAAGCATAATGCGCCTTGTTCGATAACTGTAGAGTAGACTTCACATGATTGAGGCAATAATGCTGTAGGAATATCCGTTCGGTCGCAAAGGTATGTCCAGCCGCATATGAAAAATGTAGTCGTCGCTGAACTGCTAATCATTGTGTAGCCTGAAGAAGATGTCCATGTTACAGAGTCAGAACTGTCAAAAGTGATAGAACTCAACGAACTAGAAGAAAAGTTATAGTAGCCGTTATTATCTGGATCTTCTAGGTGAAGGTACTGATTTGTCACATAATAATTTCTAGTTAAGTCTGGGGTACTCGCACAGTTCAAACCAACAGATGACGATCCAGGAAGGTTATGTTGAGTGACTATATAGGCATACATATTTTCTTTTGATGTCACTCCGTCTCCATAAGCAGAGCCCGATGGAAAGTCTGATTGGCTTAACCTAAATTCGTAATCGATTAGTAGATTTGGACAAGCTAATGGGTGTGCTGTTGGAGAGGTACCAGAAAAGTTAGCCTGTGGTTGAGCTACAAAAGGGGTGATAGGTATGTCTGTCGGGCATGGGTAATTTTCAGAACCAGGACTACAAAGACTCGGGCTACCTCCACCTGAAATACAAACGGAGGAAGCTCTACAAGTGTTGTCGTGTGAACCACCATTACAGCAAGCTACGCTGTCTGAGGAGACCTCTAGTGAGGCTACTTGCTCACAAAGATCTGCTGCTGATGTTGTTGCGTTGCAATCACCAAATTCTTGATTAGGGCAGCTCCCAAGTGCTGGGTTGCATCCTACGTAGTCGTCATTGAAATCAACAGACATTATTTCTAAATTGTTTACAAAATAATCAACGTCAGCTTCTAAACCATTTCTAAAAGGAAATGACTCGACGGAGTTTAACACTTCTTCTGGGCCTCTCATAAATGAACGGTTCGAAGGGCGCGCTGAGTGAGTGGTGTGATGGTGATTTGTATCGAAAGATGGACTTGATGGGTTTAACTCATGAAGAACATAAAATCCATCTGATGGGTTTGTGGCAAAAATATAGTTGGATGATGTTTTGCACCCTCCTTCATCGCAGCTTGCTAATGCTGAGTCCCAGCCGGTTGCTAAAGATGTGCCTGATGAATTATTCATAAATTCAGGGAAATATTCACCCAAGTCTTGTCTTTCAAGGTTTATACCAGCATCAGTATCTTGCATTAAATGATCGAACCAATCCCTGGGGAATCTCATAAGAGTGCTTGGGTTACTAGGTCTGTAAAAGTAACTGTCAATCTGAGTCGAATTCTGTGGGTCATTTTCCCAGTCTCCATCATTGAAGGAAATCCAATCTTGATAGTTACAAGCGGAAGTAGGGTTATCTCCCGGGAGGGTTTCGGAGATAGGTCCATTGTATTCATCAAGTTCACACTGGAACATTACTCCAGAGTAGTATCCAGCTGCTTGAGATAAGGTGGTTTGATTTATTTCCCAATCTTCATGATTTTTACCACAAAAGTTATTTGGCCAGCTAAGATTTTTGCTATCTACTGAATCGAACTTGTTCAGACTAATTAACTCACCTCTTCTTAAGGTACGTCCGGATGATTTAAGCACCCCCCCAAGGTCATCAATTGAAGTGGTCGAATAATTTCTAATCTGATTTACATCAAAGGATGAGTAACTTAAGTACCAGACCTTGCCATAGCAGGGCATTCTAAAACTAAGGTCAGCATCTCTATAATTCATACCGCCTGCAGCGAGGGCCCTTGTGTAAAGTGTTCCCCCAGCTAGAAATCGAACATTGTTGTTAGTCTCAAGGAATGTTTGACCCTCAGAGCATGCTGTTTCGTAAGAAAGTTTATAATCATTTCCGTCAAAATCACTAGATCGTCCTGTCGGTTGATAGCAAAAATAATTTTCCTCATTTGTACAGTGCGCATCAATTGAGCAGGATAGGCTTGGATTGTTGGAACACGTATTGGTTGATACTAGACAGGTGCCTAAGCTGTCGGCTCCATGACATTTCGAACCGCTACCAAAAAGAGAATTACACAGATTATCTCCCCAACAGTCCTCGTCCTTTGAACAGCTTACTGGTGCACCTAACCCGGGAATTGAAGGTGAGTAAGTGCAAGTATTGGTGAGGACGCTGCAAAACCCGTTATTTACTTTTGCTCCGCAAAATTGTGACTTTTTGGAGAATTCTGTTAAATGATCATCCTCTCCAAAAATAATCTCGGAAGTGCTGGATGTAATTGTAGCGATATCATTTGAGCTGTTTGAGTCTGAGTTCGCGCTTTGGTCTGCGAGATCACATGCTTGAATGTTGTATAGAATATTCCCCGGGGCATTATGAGGTCCTCTGAGATTCTCAAAGTCTTGAATTTTACAATTGTTAAGAGCGAGTAAGGAATGAGAGAATAAACTCAAGGATAATAAAATTAAAATGTTTTTGGTATTTAATTTTTTCAACACTCGCTCTACCTCTAAAGTTCTATCTCGATTAAATTTTTATTATGTATTTTAAATATTTTTTTTAATGATAATTGTGAATTATTAATTTCAACAATTACCTTATCGGAACCTGGAGAAACTTTTACTGGAATTGTTTGTCCAACGAAGGCGGAAATGTTTTTGGTTGCAATGTACGGAGAACTCTTCCCATCTCCATAGATAGCAAGACTCGTAGCTTGGTTTTGAATTTTAGGACTAGGGGAGATCTTAAAGTTAACTTTTTTAGAGAAATCAAGTTTGGTATTGGGGGGATAAATGTGCTTGTCCATTCTAAAAGGTTTTTGAGTTGTTGTAGATTCTTTTTTAGGACCTATAGAATTAAGATTTGGCCCAGAATTAATGCATGAGGAAACAAATATCAGTGCAGACAAAAATACAAATTTTTTAGTACGTACCAAAATAAGGGGAAGTTTTAATTTCAAACCTGAAAAATCCATAGATATGATTTTAATACGACTATGGAATTTGGCGAAGTCAATTGTGATTGGTTCTTAAAGAATTGTGATTCTAATAGTTTGCAAAAAAATCATTAAATTTTCTTCATTGAGACAAAAATAACTTTAATTTAAATGCCAATAAAAAGAGGCGAATTTTAAGCGGGTGCAATTAATTATTTTTTTACATGATATTTCAAAAGCGCCTCAAGGACTAATTCAATCTCAGAGTCATTTAAGTTCTTAAAATTTTCACCTTTCTTTATAAGTCGTTTTTTATAGTTTTTTCTTCTGCAGGTTTTTGTATTGAAAAAGCATGGGCTTTGATCATTGAATAAAATGTTTTGAAGAGATACTTGAATGTCAATTAATTCAAAATTATTTAAAAAGTATAAATAAACACCTCTAATTAAATCCTCTGAAGGGTTAAGGAATTTGTATTTTTCAAGAATATTCTTTGTGTGGTCCTTGCAAAGATGAGTATCGAAGTTGTGGAATTTATTGTTAATTCTCGAAAGGCATTCTAAAAAGTATTTTTTCGGCGAGATTGTGTTTTTTGCATGTTCAATCAACCTTTGGGTAAATTCTTTTGCTGAATGATTGAAGTAATTATTTATACTTTTTTCGGACAGTTTAGATGTTTCTTCCCATAGCCTGTTAATTTTGCTTTCATCTAAAGGAAAAGATTTCATCCGTAAAAAAAAGTATTTTTTGAAAAGAGAGGTGAAAATGCAACCATCGGTACTTGTTTTTGACTGCTGAAGACACTCTGATTTTTTTCTAAAATAATCATCTCTGTCTTGCAATACAGGGCCATGATCGGAAATGATTTTTTCTATTTGTAAAATAAATTGGCCTTGGATTGTATTTATATTTTTAGCAAATATCTCAAGGAATTTATTTTTTGATTTGTCCTTGATGTCTAAAAGCTTGGTTAGTTCGATAGAGCTCTTTTTTTGTATTTTTAGAAAACCTGTTAGAGTATCTTTTTCTCTTATTATTTTGATTAATTGATTAAAACTTTGGTCCGCGAAAATTAATTTGTTCAATGCTTTTAGGTGTTCACTAAGTTCTTTGGCTTGAATAAATTCTTTTTTTGAATAGCCAAGTTGGTTGAAAAGGTTTCCAGTAAGGTTTTCTTGCAACTCGCTTAAAATGATTTCAGATGGAACTCCGTAATTATGAAGAGAATTACCTATTTGTGCGTGAAAACCTCCCCACTTATAAACATCGCCAGCAAAGTTGATACCTATAACATTACCCTCTTCGTTCAAAAGAGGCGAGCCACTTGAGCCACCGAAGGATGGAACATGATGTATTAAGGTTTTGATATCACCAAATTCTTTTGTTTTAAGGGTTTTTTGATATAAGTTATTTCCTTTCGAACCCTGAACACCGAAGTTTACGGAGTTCCCGATCATATACACGCCATCAACTTTTTCTATGTTTTTTGAATTTAATAGTCTTAATGCTGGAAGGTGATCTGAGAGAGAATCTTTATTTATTAGTTTTTCCATTTCGACTAAGCAAAAGTCGTAACTATCTGAGCAATAAATAATTTTTTTACAATTAATTGTTTCTTCAAATGGTATTTTTACTCGTATGTTAAAATGACCACAGCTCATTTCTCCAGGTTTTGGTTCCACCACGTGCTTGTTGGTTAAAACAAAATCTCCTCCAACAAAAAAAGCAGTTCCGAAGCCATTCCCCGAACCAGTTCTTGCCGGGAATACGCTTTGAGACCAACTAACTTGCTTGAGAAAGTCATTGATATTTAACCTTTGATTATTACCTTTTGGGTCATAGCCAGAGGTGCCCTTGAATTTGGGTCCTAAGGTATCTACAAAGCTCAAATCTGGTTGAAAAGAAAGATTTTTGTAGAGGTAGTTAAGATTTTGAGAAAGGTATTTATGATTGATTGATTTATCGGCACTATTTATCAATGGTGAAAATGCAATAAAAATAAAAAGTGTTAACTGAAAGGCTCTTCTCAAAATAATTCCTGAAAAATAAGTAAACCCAAATAGAATACCCGTAATAGAAATGAGAACAATTCAATTGAAAAAATTATCTGTTGAAATTTTATACACGTTATCCTAACTCTGACGATAATTCCTACTGCTTCTCGAAGGTGGATCACAAAGTTTTATTTATCAATTTCCTTTAAAAAAGTTCTTATGATTTATTGTCTAAATTGTTGTCAGTTAACTAAACGTTTGGTGCAAGAAACATTATAAGAGAATAAAACTTTGGGCTAAAAATGCACATGTTAGGCATGAAAATTGAACTAATTATTTTATGATAATTCTCCAAATACCTTCAAGAAGCCTAATGAATTTATTATTCTTTGCTTTAGTTTTTTATAACTCAGCTGGTTTTGCAAATAGTTTGTCTGATAGGTTTTCAAAGTCTAGAGAAGTTTGTCTGAATACACTTAAAGAACCCACTTTTAAAAAACTAGAAAAAAGTGATGAGCAGTTTTATAAAAAAAGCTTGGCGCAAAGGTTTTTTGCACCTGCTTTTATAGGTATCTTTGATATCTTTGGGTCTGGGGTTCAAGGTATGATTATCGGAGACTCAGAAGCGGCAAGAGTATCAAGTTATTTGAGGTTCTTATCTAGAGATGCAAATAAATTTCGTATTAAAAACAATCTAAATAACTTTCAAGCTTTGTGTGTCGCGAGTTGTATGACAAATATATTGATGAAGCCTAACCCCGATATAAATCCTTATACATCGATGAATTTGGCGATTTACTCAGGAGAAGGGTTTTGTCGTCATTATAGTCTAACTGCTAAGAAAATCGCGGAGCAAATGACGGTCGAGGTATCCCTTGGCTTTGCTCCTGAGCATGCTTTTTTAACTTATAATGAAGGTGGAGTTGAGTATATTTTTGATCCCACTAAAACAAATGGGTTTCATGACTGTACATTTTTTACTTATTAAATGAATTTTGTTTTTTATCAACCGCTTGGAAGTAGTTTCAAGCTTTTTTGTTTATAAATGGTATATTGCCAAAACCAAGTTTTTGACAAAAATATTTATCTAAGTACTTAGTTTCGCTCTATTCTCATTGGCATAATTCCTGCCCCTTTAAAATTAGAATGGGAGGAACGTATGAAAACATTAACAACTTTATTTTTAATTGGATTTTTAACTACTGCTTGTAATAGGTCTGACTCAATTGAGGTTGAGCGTGGCCCTGCTAGTGCCGGTGAAAGTGCTATTGTCGCAGAGAATAACGATAGTGCTGAGGATCAAATGCTTCAAATAGAATTATTTAGAACCTTTAACGAGGTAGATGAGAGGCTTGATAGTGCAGAAGATAGTATAGAGGAGATCACTACAGAAATAGAAAGTATGAACGGGCAAATAGGTCAGATTACGGGCGAACAAATTGCAAGCTTTCAAACTGAGGTTGATGCTTCATTGCAAGTAATTAGCGGAAAAATAGCTGCTAACGAAACATCAATTAGCACCATTAATGAAGAATTGGGTAGTGTCCAAACAGCTATGGGAGCTCTTCAAAGTAATGTTGATACCCAAATTCAAAGTCAAAATGCGCTTATAATAAGTCAAATAAATGAAGCTCAAGAGGCTTTGAGTAGCTCTGCAGAACAGGCTTCAGAAGCATTATCTCAAAGTGTTGATCAAAGACTTCAAGAGAATGCTTCACAAATGCAAGAGCTAAGTAATTCTGTTAATACACAGATTGATGAAAGCGAAAGCGCCATGAATGAAGTCAATGAAAGTCTTTCTAGAGTAAAAGTCATTAGAAATTATGGTAATACTTTTTCAGCAAATCAAACATGTGGAGCGATCTCAGGAAAGCAGTTCTTTATGCACACAACAGGTTCGATGAAAAATGTTTTACTAAATCTAAATAACCTAAACTCATCAGCCTCTTCTTTTAACTTACCAGGAAGCCATTATGAAAATGCAGGAGAGAGGGAAAACTGGATTGTTGAAGTAAAAGTGTTCAAGGGTGAAGATCTTATACACTCTGAGCAAATAAATTATAGTGCAATTCCATCAACAGGATATTCTTTAGAGGGTGTTGAGTCTAATATAAACCCAGGTGATGTTGTTACTATTACAGCACAGTTGGATATTGGTGAAAGTGTAACAGCACATGATTATACTAATGAAGGCTATGTTCGATTCGATGGTGCTACTAGAGAGTCCGTTGATGAAAAGTGGAGCCATTGTGTAGCTGGTGGCGATGAGTATCATATTTGGCCTTACTGGACACGTAAAATTCTAGTAGTAAACTTTGATCTGGAATCAACTCAACTTGAGCAAGAATAATTAAGCCTATTGATAAATAAAAAAAAGCCCCGAACACATGTTCGGGGCTTTTTTATTTGGCACTCCCAAGGGGATTTGAACCCCTGTTACCGCCGTGAAAAGGCGGTGTCCTAGACCGGGCTAGACGATGGGAGCATTTACTAGTTGAATTATGCTCTTTACGAA
>MDTG01054745.1_pt1 | contig 13084 bp, 6 predicted proteins | sample 811421 | NCBI WGS metagenome assembly MDTG01 (sample SAMN05326645, study PRJNA326480) | marine metagenome | isolation source: seawater | place: Pacific Ocean: South East | collected 2011
TCAATATCATCATTACAGATTAGCAGTTCTAATGAACACATAATAGGTTTAGGAGATAATGGAGTAGGATATGTATTTGAAATCAGTAATATAGGAAATATTGTCGTGACCCATTCTATTAGCGAATCAATTTCCAATTCTCTCATACAGGCTAATGCTTCAGTTAGCGATATTGAACATGGACTAATGGACGGAGAATTGACTCTTTTTATTGGAACAAATGTCGGTTTAATGTTAGTAAAAACAGACTCTGCTAGAGATGTGACCTCTCCTGAATGGAGGGTATTTTTCTCTGTAGAAAATACCAGTATTGAAAATTCCATAAGTGAAATTAGAGCGCTCTCCCCTGGTTCAACATCAAATCCTGCTGAAATTAGAGATATTCTATTAGATGGACCATCAGCATCAACCCCTCAGGTATTATGGTTTGGGACTCCTTCTGGATTGCATCAATTAAAGTTGAATGATAATATCATCATACATAGTGGCCTACTAGAAAATCCAGGTTCGGATACGATTCCTTCACGTGAATTGAATGATATTCATTCGATTTATTCTACTGGCGAAGAAATCATTGTTGGTTCAATCCATGGAACTTGGTCATTGGCTGGTGATTATTCCAATGTATACCAAATTATGCAGGAAGAATCTATCCCGGGTCAAATCACTGAATTAGGAGTAATGGAAATCAATGGAAATAAAACTGTATTTGGCTCCTCGACACCAGGTCAATACTCAAATCTTGAATTAATGGATCCCGGTTCAAATGATTCTGACGGAGATGGAATTCCCGATGGATGGGAATTAGGTAATGGAATGGACCCAACAGACCCATGGGATTCTCAACTTGATTTTGACATAGATGGTATTGATTTAGATCAATCAGGTGACGGGATTTTTGAACGCTTGTGGACAAATATCGATGAGTATCAATATCAAGCAAGAACTCCAGAGGGATATAATTCAACAAATCCACAAGTCGGAGATACAGATGGTGATGGATTAAGAGATGGTGAAGAGTATTTCGGATTTTTCTATGAAAGTTCTAATTTATGGTGCCATTATACCATACAAATGGAATATGTTTGTGATGATGCAGCAGGACAGTCTGCGAATTCCACATATCTTGCAGTTTCTAGTGTTGATTTAGGAACAGATCCAACAAACCATGATTCAGATGGTGATGGTATGCCAGATGGCTGGGAGATTGAGAATAGAAGGTGGATAGGTTCAACATTTACCGGAGGAAATAACTGGAGTTTGGATCCTAACCGCCCCGAAGACGCTAACTGGGACGCTGACCAAGATGGTTTACTCAATCTATGTGAGTATAAATGGTCACTCGTCAGATCACAAGCAATCGAAGGTTTGCTGCTTGAAACGCACGGTGAGTCTCCATCTTTTGCTGAAAACTGGTCCGTGGCTGATCCAAATAATGTTGACTCAGACGGAGACTCCTTACCCGATGGATGGGAAGCTGTATATTCTTGTTCATGGGATTCTTCGCGTGTTGGAATTAATCCTTTAAATGGTTCTGACGCATTCAAAAATCCAGATGGTGACGGCTATGATATAAATCATGACGGAGTGATTCAGCAGAATGAAGCATTTGTGAACTGGCTAGAATTCCACGTTCGAACAGATTTATTCAATTTCAATCAAACCCTTGATGGAGTAACTTTACCCGATGGATTTACTACAGATTTATTTGAAAATATTAGTTTCCTAGGTATTCCTCAAGCAACTTTTGCAGAAAGGGCTGCTGGTTCAATACTCTCTTCACAGTTGAAAATTAGTTCAGGTTCTTGTGATCCGTTAGACACTGATACAGATGATGATGGAATGCCAGATGGATGGGAAATTTGGTTTGCAAGATGGAATTTATTAGAAGATGATTGGACTTTGAACCCACTTCAACCTAGTGATCGCTGGCAAGATGCTGATGATGATGGAATGACAAACTGGGAGGAATACAATTCAATCTCACCCGAATTTTCAGAGACAGATAAAAACAGGACCTCTCCGAAATGGTTTGTTACAACAATCGGTAGTGCGTACGCTTTCCAAGCGTGGGCAGGTGTGCTAACCGACACATCTTTTGGTTCATTCATTAACGACACTCAGGTTAATTTGACCGGTAGAACTGCCGACCCAAATAACATTGATACTGATGGTGACGGAATTATTGATGGTCTAGAATTGTTATTCACTAAATGGAATATTTCTGCTCAAAAATGGACATTAAATCCCTTAGTTGCCGATGATGGGTATTTCGACTCTGACGAAGACGGAATTAATGACCTACAAGAATTTGCATTAGCGTTTTCAAATCCTGATAATGGAATTGATCATCCTGAAGATGCTCCGTTAATGCATATTGATGGGGACTTACTTCAGCCAACAGAAAAATCACAAAGAATATTCAACATTTTAATTACTAAAGATACTCGAGGTAAGAGGCTATTAGATGATTTTAATGATTGGCAAAATGGAGAGCCTGCAAATATTTTCATCTCAGTCATAATGGGTATTACTGATCCGACAAATCCAGATACCGATGGAGATGGAATGTCTGATGGATTTGAATATTGGTTTGCTGAATGGAATTTGGAGGAAAATTTGTGGGGCATAAATCCATTGATTGACGGAGATGTTGACTTAGATTCTGACGGAGATAGTTTCGATTGTAATGGAGATGGAGTAATTTCTGAAGAAGAACGATTTTCTAATTTACGTGAATGGGAATCTAGGACATGGGGTAAATATTCTGAACGAACAAATGTCCCGCAAGATGTCGGGATTTACACTTTTGGCGATGATGCTATTGATGCATACATGGAAGAGATGGGGTATAACTACTTCCAAGCTCAAAATGGAGTATACACAGATTTTATTGAAAAGGACCAAGATAGTTTTAATCGAATGCAGAAAATAAATCAGCAAAACCCAGATAATTTTAATCGAACTTTAATTGGTGTAGCAGATCCAACAAGTATTGATTCAGATGGCGATACAATTCCTGATGGTTGGGAGTACTGTTATGCTATTTATGGCATGCCTGATATAACTACAGTCGATCGTTGGGCGGCAAATCCAATCAATCCATTTGATGTATCCTATGATGGGGACCATGATGGATGGTATGATAGAAATAGTCAAAATTCAGGATTTGATAAACCAGCAATTCAAGGAGAATGGAATAATAGAGTTTTTACTCCATATTCTTTCACTATTGCTCCAGGACCTGGAGATTTACCATTCACTAACCTTATGGAATGGAATAACCAAACACGGCCTGATCTAAATGATTCTGATGGGGACTCGGTCACATTTAACACTGAATTATCTGGCAATCAAGTAATTTCCCACCAGATAGATTACAATTTATCAGACGGCCGTGAAATTTTCAAATATGGAATAAATCCAATGGATAATGATACAGATGGCGATATGTTGCCGGATTGGTATGAATATGCTCATGGCTGGAATGAGTCAAATGATAATTTCAGTTCTTATTTACAGATTAAGGTTCAATGGATAGATGGTGCAACAGGATTAGATTGTGATACATCAACAACTTCATGCCTTCCACTTTCATTCAGCAATGGAGTTCTTTCAAGGCCGAATTTAGAATATACTTGGTTTAGTTTAGATCCTGCAAATGCACTAGATGCTAATTTCGATCCAGACATGGATGGAAATTGGGATTGTTCAGGTGCTGGATGTTCTTACACGCCTTATACCAATTTCCAAGAATTCTTTACTATTTCAGATATTGACCTAACGTCTCCTAATGCAGTTCGTTTGAGTCCTTTAGTGTATCAAGGCCAACCTGTAGAAGAGTGGTGGCAATTAAGAGGATTCTTGTTAGGATTAGGTACGAGTAGTGAAGCAACTCAAAATTATCTTAAAATGGACCAACAATCATCCACAGATTTCCGTTATGTCTTGATAATTGATGATCAAGATGTTGACTTTTTAATTCTAAATAATGCTGATGATATTGTCACTACTTCAGGGGCTTGGACCGATCAGTGGGATATTTACTACACTAGTTCACCGCAAACTGCACCAGTTAGGATTGTTGGAGAGCATGAATATGGTTGGTATGTCTTAGATTTAGATGATGATCATATTGCGGAAGGTACTAATCCAATGCATTGGGACACTGATGGTGATTGGATTGTTGATTGGTTTGAAGTATTTGATGATGAAGAAGATGGTATTCGAGGTGATTCATCACCGCTTAGGTATGATTCAAGGCAAACTGGCTAGGTAATTACAATAATTGTACAAATATGCTGAGAGGATTGAAATGGAGAAAAATTCAACTTTTAGAATTGCAATTTTTCTTGTAGTGCTGATGGCTTGTACACCGATGACCCCACTTTCAGATTTTTTACTAGAAGACTCTTCAGCTAGCAGTGTCTCAAGACACATCTACCAGTTTAGTGATGGTTCGATAGAATATATGGCACTTTACCAAAATGGAAGAACAGATGATGGTGCTGAGATTTCTATTCCGAAAGGCGCCGAAGTTAGTGATATTTCTATGACTTTATCAGGTGCCTCTGCAACAGGTTGGTCTAGTGAATTAGTCGATTTGAGAGATGATTGGATGGAAGGTTCTTCAGCGATGATTGATTCAAGAAGTGATACATTGACACTATCTCCATCTGAGGCCAATAATTCCTATATCACTCATTCATTGAGTGAAAATATTAGCGTAAATTCTGATGCTTGGTATGACAATGGTACATTCTCAGTTAGACAACCACATACCTCAAATGCTAGTGAAAATTTATTTTCAATGCAAGTGAAGAAAACATCATCTGCATTAATAGCTCAAAGTCAAGGTGCGATTTTAAAACATCATGATTGGCTATTTTTATCTACATGGTCCTCGAAGCAATTTAGTAATGTAGTTAAGAGATTATACCCAAATAATGCAACCGTTGAATCGACAATTCTTTTGGAACAAGCATCTTGTACTCTACCTCAACAACCTTCTTCAAGTTATTACTCATATTATGGTTTTAGAGACTGGACGGTAACAGATGATGAGAGACTTTTCGGAATTCTCTCCACATATCGTTATCATTATTCATCTTCCGCACCAGCTACAAATCATAGAGTGCTAGAGTTTGATATATCTAAAGACGATGTATGGACTTGTCTAGACTCTTATGATATATCTCCTCAGTATAATGATTATACTGGTATTGCCTATGATTCATCAAGAGATGTAGTATGGGTTTTGCATAATTCTCAAAGGCGTATAGTCTCCTATGAATTTAGTGAAAGTCCTACTGGTTCATATACTCGAGGCTCCACAATTTACACTTACTTTTCATCTTCAGGTTCATCCTACGAGTGTGGAAAAACAGGACAACAAGTTAGAGGCTTAGAAGTAAATGAGTCGACATTTTTCATGCGTTGCCAAAAAGGTAGTTCAGGAAGTCAAAATAAAGATGTATTAGAGGCATGGAAAATTTCTGGCACTTCTGAAACACTGGTTCCTCAGTCAAACACTAAACAGATTAACGTTCTAGGATATGGACTTCAGTTTGATGGAAATAGATTCATTACTGTAGACTGTAGTTACTCATCATTTTCATCAGTAACACTAAACTACAGAGAATATGGCACTGGATGGAGTTATGAAACGATACCAGCGCCCGGTACAACAACGTGGTATGGGGACACTATTTACACAAATAAACCGGTACTTTCGGTCAACATGGAAACGCATTGGGATGCCCCCACAATTGGAGATAGAGTAGATTATTGGATATCTGCAGACAACGGAACTCATTGGGAATCAGTAACTTCACTTTCTACAATTCACTTTTCATATCCTGGAAATGAGTTAATATGGAAGGCACAATTGATTGGTTCATCAGCAGTTTCATGGTGGGTAAACATTGATTACTATACCTCTTATTCATCTAGTGGGACTTGGGTTTCAGATTATTTCCTAACAGGGACTAAAGTTGGTAAGGTAAGGCCTGAATGGGTTGAAAATAATCCATTGGGAACCACTGTCGATGTAAGAGTTTCAAATGATAATGGAACAAATTGGGTTTCTGCCCAAAATAATCAAGAGTTAAGTTTCCCGTCTAGCAACGCAGGGGATGCTCTTAGATTCGAGATCACAATGAATACTCAAAGTAGAGAATTAACTCCCTATGTTGAAATGTTTAGGCTCTGGTACGAAGAGGGTTATCCAAATATGCCATCGATTAACATCAATGGAGTAGGGGATTGGGATTGGGAATCTTTACAATTTCTCAATGAGTCTAGTATTTCTGTAAGTGATTCCTCTGTTGTTGGTACTGAAGTTGTCAATTCTCCAACATTAGTTTCTTCAATTAATCAAGAAATTTCGGCTAATGGAGAGGGTACAGATACTATCTTCTTATCATTCAAAGCTGAATCACCTGGGCGAATTAAAGTCACAGATTTGGATGTAGAGTATAAGTTACGGACTAGAGCGATTGGAGTATATTTTGATGGTGATGTAGCGGTTCCAGATGGCATAAAAAGGACATTAACAGTGAAGGCTGCAGCAGGAGATGATGTTGAAAGAGTTACCAAAACCTTTGTTGAATTAATTAATTCAAATGGTGATAATCCAAGTTTTATATGGGAATTCGGTGATTCTTGTTCTTCATCCACCAATAGTCAAATGGTTGCAATATTCGATGTTAATAATTGTACATCTTCTATTGACAATGAGGGAATTTTAGAAATCTCAATACCAATGAAAACATCATGGCTTTGGAACGATGAGCAAGGCACTCAAGCTTTAGTTACTGTGGAGGATGAAACTGGAATTTCAGTTGCGTCATGGGAAACCGATTCGATGGATCTAAAAGTTGAAAATGATATTCAACTTAATGGGATGAATGTTTTTGATGAAACCGGTAGGCAGTTAACTAATTTCGAATGGTTGCGAGGAGGAACAAATATCTCTTTTACCGGTGTAATAAACTTCGAAGGCACTCAATTGACCCCATTACCGGGGCAATTCTCAATTAGAGTTATTGGTCAAAACGTGAGTAATTCAGGTCAACCAGTTGGTGATGAAGTAATTTTAATTGAAGAACAAAATCCTGGATTTGGCAATTATAACTTAACATTCCAAACTCCTATGGAATCAACTCCTGGGGGCATGGTATTTTATGTTCAAGCGGTAAATTTGGTTAATGGTTCAGAATTTGTTAATCCTGGCTATAATAATATTCGACTAATTCTTGATGGCAATTCACCTCTAGTAATTTCTACTACCCCTAGCAATGGAGAAGAACTTCATGCTTCACTACCTGCTCCTGCCGGACAACCAATTTCTTTAACTATTCAAGATTCAGTCGATCCACCGACACTTGTAACACTTCATTATTGGCTTGGGTGTCGTTCTACAATCAACTCGGCATGTAATGATTACAATTTCGATAACTTGCCTAACCAAGACGAATATCAGACAAAAATTCTCTCATCTCCAGAAATCAAAGCTGGTGGTCTGAATATTTTTGAAGGCTTAATTGATGATTCAATGCTTTCCCATGGGCAGAAAGTTTCATTCTATGTTTCGGGTAGTGACGGACAGAATAACCAGATTGCTATGGGTGGAGGGCCAGTCTGCCCACAGAGTAATATCCCATGTGATAGTACTTCTAATGGTGCAACTCCTGATTGGTCTAACGATCTTTCAACATATACTATTCGAGAAGAATTTATCCCAGAATTTGATTCGACAAATTCTTCTCTAATTGGACACAGTGACGAGCAGCCTTTACACCCTGGAGTGCAATATACGGCTCAAATTGCAATAACTGATGGAAATGGTTGGGATGATATTCAAACAGTACAGATGTCTTTGAGTGGTTCTTTATCAGATATATCAACCTCGATTTTTGTGACAATTGATTCTACAGATGATGGCGAACCAAAAATCCATGTTGAATCAAGTTCTCAATACATTGCAGTATCAAATATTTATTCAAATGTTGAATTTGGGAATCTTGAACAAACTAAGATTATTTTAAGTTTAAGATTTCAGTTGACATGGCAATTTCCGGAGAGTTATGATACTGAAGGTGAGACATTTTTCTTACCGCAGATTTCAGTTTCTGACAAATCATGTTCAATCGATTTAGAAACTCCATGTAATGTTGAGAATTTTGTATTATCCAGTAATGCTTGGAGTCTAGATAATGACTTCAGATTTGACACCATGCCCGGACACATTACTGCAGTGCAACTACGAAATGGAATAAATCATTATAATGAAAACTTCGATGAAACGAGTATTGGTGTTGGTCAGGCATTGAGATTAGACGGCAGAGTTCTATTTTCTGAAGATGAGACTCCTGCCCCAGCAGGAATTTTCGATATTCTTGTAGTTGATTATGACAATCAGTGGAAGACTTCGATACGTGAAGATGGTTATTTCAGTATGGATTTCCTTGTACCTTCTTCACCATCGGGACATCTAGACTTTTCATTAATGATGTCAGACATGCCTGGATTATCAAATGATGAAACTAATGTAAAGCCAAGGTTGAGGTTAGCAGTAGACAGTGAAAGTCCAGAAATAATTAGTATTAATTTGGACAATGTTCCTAGTGGAGGGGAAGTTTCAATTTCCAAACTTAGTGAAGCCAGCCTTCTAATAGAATCATACGATTATTATGGATTTGGAGAATCAGAAATTATAGTTCACTACAGGATAAGGGCTGGAGAGTCAGAAATCTCTAGAGGTAGTATGAATTTAGATTCATATGTTATCTTTGATGGTAAGTATTACTGGACAGCAAATATTGATTTTACTGATTCTGATGCGATAAATCTTCTACCTACTTATCAAGTAGACATTTGGTTGACTGGTTCAGATTCTGCTGGTAATTCCTTCGATTCCACTGTTAATTCACCTAATCATCCATTTGCTACATGGGATTTGGCACTCATTGGCCCTAGTATTGATTTATCACACAATCAATCAAAGATTAAATGGAGTAATCCTAGTCCAAATGTTGGAGACGATTTATCATTAAGTATCCAAGCATTGAATCAAGGTTCTAAGGGTAACATCACATTTATTTTAGAAAGTCTAGATTTGTCAAATAACTGGTTTGAAGTTTCAAATTTATCAGTTATAGTTAATCCCGAATCGATATTTTACACATCGATGGAATATTCAGTGACAGATTCGGTAACAGAAACAATTGAATTTAGACTTCTAGTGTATCTTGGCGATGTGGAAATGGACCGTATTACAATCGAACCACTTCTGATTAAAGAAGAAGTCATTCGGGATGGAGAAGCTCTCGCTCAACAAGCTGGAAATGAATTGTTTGGAGTTACACTATTTTTAATTGCATTAGTTTCTCTTTCTTTTGGATTATGGATGTTGGTAATCTCTCGTAGAATGAAACTTGAAGATGACGAGGACCCGTTAGATCAAACTGTGGAAGTTGAGCAACAATACCAGAGTAAACAATTCCCAACAATTGAACCACAACAATCAACTCAAGCCATTCATCAGCAATTACCAACTCCAGTAAATTTGGTACCTATTGCTAATCCTTTACCGATAGCACCATTGAATACCCAAGAAAATCATAAAGCAAATATCGCTCCTTTACCACCAACAGGCCTACCTGAGGGTTGGACAATGGAACAGTGGGAGCACTATGGTTGGAAATACATTGAATCATTGACAAAGTGAGTGAAGTTCATGGATGAAAAAAATCAATCAGTCAATGCATTAGTGACTTTACAAGAACGGATGGTCAACCTGATTAAGCAACTTCAAATGCCACTCATTGAAGTGAGTATGGTTGTAGGAAACCACATTAAGCAATTGATGAAATCGTTGAATGATTATTCATCAGATACAGGCGCTGTATTCCCTGAGAAAGTTACTAATCCTTGGGAATTGAATGTAAGCAATGATATAAATTCTCAAAGTAAAATGGAATTGGATAAGATTCTATCAATTGTTGATGATGATCGAATGGATATTCTTGCTACACTAATTAGAGTAACATTAATTGAAACAGAATTGAACCTATCTGAAGCAATTCTCGCTCTTCGAATGTGGGAGCATCTAGCTAGAACTCAATTGGCGACTGCGACTTCTCCAGGGCAGCTATTTTCGCCCCTGATTATGCCGGAGGAATGGTAGTCAAGTTTGTAAAAATTGAGTGTTTGGGTGGTTATATGGGAAGAAGTTTTGGAATCGCATTGCTAATGGTAACTATGATGATTTGTACTGGACTTTCAGGTTGCATAGGTGAAGATTTAGATTTTGGCACAAATGATGAAAATTTAGGTGCAGGAATACCCGGAAGTCTTACGATGGCTTGTCTCAGTTCTCAAAAGTATACTTCGATGGTCCTAGAAATTGATTATGAATCCGGATATAAACCTGAAACCAGTTCTACAGATTTACTTAAAGAAAGATTGGAGCAAGTTTGTGATAAACCAGAAGGAATCGATATTTTATTGACAGAGACTAATTTTCAGCATAGTGGTACATGGTCTGCAGATGATGTTAGAGATAAAGGACTAGAAGCCAAGTCGAAAGACCCGCAATCAGGTAATACTCTTTATTGGCAGGCTTTATTTCCTTCAGGAGAATATGAAAATGATGGAGTTTTAGGGGTTGCTGTCGATGCTTCCACAGTTGCTATTTTTGGTGATTCTGTTGATGAGGCAGAGGGTCCAATCTTCAATCGACCTTCCTCAGAAGAGATTGAAAATTGTGTTTTAGTACATGAATTTGGACATCTTTTAGGATTAGTAAATTTAGTTTATCAATCTCCAGTTGATCACGAAGACCCCGACCATCCAGGCCACTCCAATAATGAAGAATCAGTTATGTATTGGGCAGTGGAATCTAGTGATATATCTAACATAATTACTGGACAATTACCGGATGAATTTGATCAAGATGATTTAGATGACTTAGCTGGCTTAAAAGCAGGAACCATTGAAATTGAAAAGCAACTTTGGCTGCCTTAACTATTCAAACTATTTTGGGAAACAAGTTTTGTTCCATCTCTCCATGCATCAAAGATTGAAAAGAACCATAATGCAAACCATAGAATGACAGTGAGTGCCAATGGGATTTGTAATAATGTCCAATCCGTTGCCTTTCTATGTTTATTGTTGAAGTGTTGTCCGAGGAATAAAAATGGAATTGACGCTAAAAGTGCAGCAATAATAGGCCTCAATGCCCCCCAAAATCCCACTCCTAGAGTAATCTCTTTCCAAATTTGCTTTATTATAGAAAAAATTCCTGGTTTAGATTTGGTCGGCAAATTAGATGAAACAAACTGAGAATCAACCGTTGACATCTTACCGCCCGATTGCACGCTTTATGTTTCAGTTTGTCAAGATACCCCTCTTTTGCATACATGAATATCAATAACCTGCTCATTTAGTATATTTCCATGAGGAGAATTCTTGTCACGGGTTTCGAAGTCTTTTCTGATCATAATAGCAATATCTCACAAGATTTAGTTTCGTCCATGGGTAATCGGATAATGGTCGATGATCCTTGGCAAAAATTTCGTTCTTACAAACTTGATAGTATTGAAATCGAACTTGAAAGAGAAATTCTAACCGTTGATGAAAATGGTTCTAAAAGTATTTCTAAGAGGCTTGAACAAGGGGAGACTTGGGATGTAATAATCCATTTGGGATTATGTAGCTCCTGCTTTATTCCAAGAATTGAATTAGTTGCAAGTAATAAATTAGATATGAAAATTCCAGATAATTTAGGAAGATTGGAAAAAAATTCTAACATTGGTGAAATTGACCTAAAGTGTACGATTCAACATGAAATTATCTTTTCAAAGATATTTAGCCAAGTGTTTGAACTATCAATTGATGCTGGGAATTATATTTGTAATGAAACATATTATCATACACTACAAGCTATTGCAAATGAAGAATTTGAGAATAAAATACCATGCTTATTTCTGCATTTACCTAATTATGACAAAACAACACTTCAAAATTGTAAAAATCTACTTTTAGAGGTAATTGGTAGAATAATTTTCAAGCCCGTTATATCTGTTGCTGCAGGAGTGATATTACATGATTCTAAAATGCTAGTTGCTAGAAGAAACGATAAACTAAATGCCGGATACTGGGAATTCCCTGGAGGTAAACTAAATTTTGGAGAAGAGGCATCTCAGGCTATTGAAAGGGAATTAAATGAGGAGTTTGGTTGGAATGTAAACAGCGTTGATCATTTAGGTAATTGGTTCCATACTGGAACAGATTATGATATTGAACTGATTGTACAAAAGTGTAATTTTGAAGGCCAACTACCAAATATTAACGAAAATAATAATTGGACATCTCATGATAAGGTTGAGTGGATTTGTAATTATACCGAGGTTAGTCCATATGTTGGGTGTGATGAGGAAGTTGCTAAAGCGGTGTCTAAGTTGATTTAGATCCAAATACTTGATTCACCAGACTCACTCATTGAGCGTTCATCATTTATTGAACGAGGAATACTATCTCGGCCACTGTGCCATGTTGCTGCCTCAATCCAGTCTTTCAGATTATCACCCTTTAAGCTAATTTTAATCGAACCTCCGAGTGGTTCTTCTCCAGGAATATTAAACGAAATTTTGCCTGAGAGTGCAGCCTGTCTAGAAATCTGAAAATGGCATTGATTTGATTTTAGATTTTGACTCATTGAATCTAATGCAGTATCGAGAATTCTTTGCTTGTGTAACTGTTCCAAAAAAGTAGCCATAGATAGATTAGATGAATTAATCCATTGCTCTTTAGCATCACCTAGACTAGGAATAGTTAAACTCTCATCAATGGCGAAACTAGGAAAAAGATTAGCAATGCATTTGTAAACCCTTTCTGGCAAATCTGCGCCTGATAATTTTGTCTCAAGACTGACTAAAATACCTTCATCGATACCATTCAACTTCAATATCGGCCCAGTCATGTTTCGGCGTAGTGATATCTATTCTTCAATCTGTCTTTTTCTATCAATTTTATGCGAAGTATAAAATCCAATACTCTGTTCTTGATGTATGGTAGGGGA
>MDTG01028486.1_pt1 | contig 13082 bp, 12 predicted proteins | sample 811421 | NCBI WGS metagenome assembly MDTG01 (sample SAMN05326645, study PRJNA326480) | marine metagenome | isolation source: seawater | place: Pacific Ocean: South East | collected 2011
GCGCCAAATAAATTCAGATTACCTTGTTGTATAGTGTCTCCAATGCTATTTATTGTATATGCTACAAATGGATAGCTCATTCCAATACTATCTCCATTATAAATAGCAATATCAAATGTCATATTTGTATTGTCGATAATAACTTCTGTGACTTTTAAAAGTGAGCAGTCAATTTGTTGGCTATTTACAATTATAGGAAATAATAATATAAGTAGTATTTTTCTTAGCATTTACTTAATTTAAGGACAATTTGTACTAAAATAATGCTGAGGATCTATATTCCACGAATTTACAAAAACCGTATCTACTGCTAAGTCAACACTAATACAGTTAAGAAGAGGGTTGTTATATGAGATGAAATTCCATCCGTTAGATAACAACTGTGCACTGTTTCCATTCCTAAGATCAAGTGATGTTAAATTATTGTTACTGCAATCTAAATTAATTAAATTTGGATTGTTCCTTAAATCAAGAGATGTCAAATTATTCATTCTACAATTTAAACTAATTAAATTTAGATTATTACTTAAATTAAGTGATGTTAAATTATTATTAATTATAGAAAGCTCAGTTAAATTTTTAAAATTTTCTATTCCAGTTAAATCTTTTACACCACCTCCAAGATTTAAATATGTTACTTGATTAATACTGTTAGTGAGAACATAATTATCTAAGAAGTCATCAATATAACTTTGTATTAGCTTATATTCAAATGTACTATCAGGAATATAGGTACAATCAGAAACATCAAATTCCATATCATGTCTTCTACATATAGAGTTGGCATTATCATCTAAATAAAATTTAATTAATTCAGAATTATATTCTGTCATAACCCCAAGGATTTCTGTATATTCGATATTATCTGTTGTAAAAATATATTCAATTGTATCGTTATTTATATTCCATTCTCCAAGTATAGAGTTAACATAGTAACCTGTGCAGACTGAAGTATCGTATCTATATAAAAATCCATCTTCATTTAGTTCAAAAATCGTTCTTCCTGGATTTCCTGTCTTTATCATACTTCCATGTGGATATTCTGTTCCATATGGTACTAACCCCGCATATTTTTTACCTATAATATTATCATTATCATTTGTATTCTCTTTTTTACATGATGTAATCATTACTAAGCAGCAAAGTATGGTTGATAATTTTTTCATCTTATACTCTTTTAATTATTGTTGCGTATCCCTGTCCTACACCTATACACATTGTTACTAGAGCATATTCTTTATCTTGTTCTATTAATTCTATTGCAGCTGTCTGAAGTATTCTTGTTCCGCTTGCTCCAAGTGGATGTCCAAGTGCAATAGAACCTCCGTTTGGATTAATTCTTGCATCATCATCTTTTAATCCTAATTCACGAATACATGCAAGTGCTTGGGCAGAAAAAGCTTCATTTAATTCAATGATATCCATATCATCAATTGAGAGATTAGCTTTTTCTAATGCTTTTTTTGATGCTTTAACAGGACCAATACCCATAATACGAGGTTCAACACCTACCACGGCAGAGCTTATTATCTTAGCCATAGGTTTTAAATTATTTTCTTGTACAGCTATCTTAGATGCTACTAGCATCGCAGCTGCACCGTCATTTAATCCAGAAGCATTACCAGCAGTTACAGTTCCTTCTTTTTTGAAGGCAGTTCTCAACTTAGATAAAATATCTATAGATGTATTAGGTTTTATAAATTCATCATCGAAAAAAATAATGGAATCTTTTTTTCTTTGAGGTATTTCTACAGAAATGATTTCTCTATTAAATCGTCCATTTTTTTGTGCGGAAGCTGCTTTTAACTGTGATTGATAAGCAAACAGATCTTGATCTTCACGACTAATATTATATAATTCAGCTAAATTTTCCGCAGTTTGACCCATGCCTTCTACTCCATAAAGTTGTTCTAATCGTGGGTTTATAAATCTCCATCCAAACGACGAATCATACATCTTAGCATCTCTACCAAATGCCTTTGAAGCCTTAGATATAACCCAAGGTCCTCTTGTCATGTTTTCTACTCCTCCTGCAATAAACATATCTCCATCACCAGCTAATATAGCTCTATTAGCATGTATTACTGCTGACATGCCTGAAGAACATAATCTATTTACAGTTTCTCCAGGAACGGAAAAGGGTAGTCCCGCTAATAGTGATGCCATACGTGCTACATTTCTATTATCTTCTCCTGCCTGATTTGCACAACCTAATATTACATCATCAATTTTACTTCCATCAACACCTGTTCTTCTGATTAATTCTTTAATAGGTATTGCAGCAAGATCATCTGTTCGAATATCTTTAAGTGTACCTCCAAAATTTCCTATTGGTGTTCTTATAGCGTCAATTATATAACTCATAAATATTTTATTATTCTGCTAAAATACTAAATAATAGGTAAAATAATTTAAGATAAATTTTATACTGGATTAACATCTTTTTTATTCTTAAATGAATTCATTATTAGTAGTATAATAATGGATTGTAACACTATTAATAAATAATGTAAGAGGTTAATTTGTTCATTAGTATCCGTAATTTCAAAAACATGTTCTAATAGCTTGTAAAAGATAAATGAACATGCAAGACCCACTAGATATCCAATCTGTTTATTTATATCTATTTTAGCTAATAGTTCTTTTTCTTTTGCAACTAATGTTTCTGCTCTTACTAGATATCCTCCAAAAACAAATGTTATCTGATACAATATATATATTAATAGTGCTGATGCTAACGAATATTTTAATATAAGAAATATAATTACTGTTGCTAACATGCAAATTTCAACTATTAATGAAATGTAGTAGAAACTACGTATGTTTAATAATTTCTCATAGAATTTAGCTACTATTAACATACAGCATGCTAATATAATCCCTCCAATTGAGTATATTGAAGGATCTAAAGGGTTGTATATGGTAAAGAGTATTCCAATTGATAAGCCCGTAAAAGAAGAGTTAAATAACTTGTATCTTAAAAACCATTTATTATTTAACTGCATTTAGTAAAATCTAATAATAGGTTAGTCGCCTTACTTTAGCAATTAATTTAGCTAGACGAATTACTTGTTTAGTGTATCCAAATTCATTGTCATACCATGTGTAAAGAACTACATCTTTTCCATCTTTAGTAACAATAGTTGCATTACTATCATATATAGCACAGCAATTATTACCAATAATGTCTGTTGATACTAGATCTGGATCTACTTGGTAATTAATTTGATTAACAAGATTACCTTTAAGAGCTGCATCTCTTATGGTTGAATTCATATCTTCAATTGATGTAGCTTTATTTAAACTTAATTTTAATATTGCGAGAGATACATTTGGGGTAGGTACTCGCACAGCATTTGCAGATAATTTACCTTCTAATGATGGTATTACTTTCGTGACTGCTTTTCCAGCACCAGTAGATGTAATTACCATATTAATTGCTGCGGAACGACCCCTTCTTGGTTTTTTATGCATATTATCTAATAGATTTTGATCATTTGTATAAGAATGCACTGTTTCTAGATGACCTTTTTCTACCCCATATTTATTTTCTACTACATGTAATATTGGTGCAATACAGTTTGTAGTGCATGATGCTGCAGAAAAGATGTTTGTATTCTCAATATCTATATCCTTGGAATTAATTCCATAGACAATATTAGGTATTTCTTTTCCAGGTGCTGTTAATAGTACTTTACTAATTACTTTAGATTGTAAATGCTTAGATAATGTTTCTTTTGTGGTAAAAGCTCCTGTGTTATCAATAAGTAATGCATTTTTTATATCATATTTTGTATAATCAATATCTTCTGGAGAATTTCCATTAATGAATCGAATAACTTGACCATTGACTATCATTGATTGATTTTCTGAATCTACTTTAACAACTCCCTTGAACATTCCATGGACAGAATCATTTCTAAATAAATCAGCTCTCTTAATTATCTGTTGCTTGGTCAAGTTTCTTACAACTATTGCTTTTAATCTTAATTGTTGACCTGTTCCAGCTTGTTTAATTAATTCTCTAGCTGCTAATCTTCCAATTCTACCAAACCCAAATAGTACCACGTCTTTCGCATTATTTGCATTATATGATGGATTAATGATATGTTTCAATTTATCTTCTAGAAACATTTTAGGGTCATCACTTTTTGCCTCTAAATATTCAGCAGTTAGTAATCCAATATCTATTTTCGAAGGTGCTAATTCCATTTTTAATATTTGATTAGCAAGTTTTGCAGATATTTCTATTTCTGTTTTTCTTTTAATTACATTATTTGCATAAGCAAATAAGCTCATGAGTTCAGAGACCCCTATTTCTAATAATTTATTACGAAATAATACTAGCTCAATACCTTTGTCATACATTAAGGTTCCAATAGATTGTAATAAATTAATACCAATTTTTTCATTATTTACCCAATTGGTTAATTGACTTTCATAAGATGAACTCATTTTCTTTTTATTTTAGTTTAGACAAAAATATATATTCTTATTAATTAGGGCCTAGTTATTTAGAGCATTTTTATTGTATTTTTACAATATGATTATCGATTTTTATAAATACCAAGGAACAGGCAATGATTTTATTATGATTGATGATAGAGAAGTGTTTTTTGACTTATTGGATAAGAAATTAATTTCCTCTCTTTGTAATAGAAAAACAGGAATTGGTGCAGATGGACTTATAATTTTAAGGAATCATTCAGATTATGATTTTGAGATGATATATTTTAATTCAGATGGTTCTGAATCTACAATGTGTGGAAATGGGGGTCGGTGTATTATTGATTTTGCTAATATGCTTAATATTATAGATGATACAACTAGATTTTTAGCAGTAGATGGTGAACATGAAGGAAAAATATTAAAAGATACAGTTACAATTAAAATGCAAGATGTAAATGTTGTAAAAAAACAAGGTAATGACTTTATATTAGATACAGGCTCACCGCATTATGTTAAAATAGTTGATAATGTAATAGATGTAAATGTAAATGATTTAGGTAAGAAAATTAGAGATAAATATAAAGAAGGCATTAATGTTAATTTTATAGAATTTGATAAAGAAGTTAATATACGAACTTATGAAAGAGGAGTAGAATCAGAAACTCTTAGTTGTGGTACTGGCGTTATTGCTAGTGCTATAGCTTTAAATTATAGTAATCAAATAGCAGAAAATAATATATGTGTAAATACTCAAGGTGGGCAGTTAATTGTAAGTTTTGATAAGATTGATGGGAAATATAGTAACATATGGTTAACAGGAGCTGCAAGTATGGTTTATTCAGGTGAATTTTCATGCTAAAAGGAGATAGTGTTCTTTTACGTGATTTAGAATTATCAGATTTAGATTTTCTCTTACATATAGAGAATAATAAGGAGAATTGGCTATTTGGTAGTGAAGAAAGATATTTTAGTAAGGAAGAATTAGTCTCTTATATAAATAACTCAAGCTCTAGTCTTGTTAAAGATAAGCAGTATCGATTTGTGATAGAATGTTATAATAAATCCATTGGCTTTATTGATTTATTTAATTATAATTTAAATACTGCTGAGGTTGGTGTTATTATTGATACATCATATAGAAAAAAAGGATATGCTAGTGAAGCTCTTAATTTATTAATTAATTATAGTTTTAATATTATAAGATTAGATTCTTTAAAATGTTCTGTTAGTATTGACAATAAAATTAGTATAAGGTTGTTTGAAAAATATGGTTTTAAATTAACTTATTCTGAGAATAAAATTAATTATTATATTTTAGAAAACAATTTGTAATTTTCTAGCATGAAGTTGTATTTTTTATTTTTTTCTGTTTTATTTATTGGCTGTCAGAGGGGAGAAGTAAGTGATTATCAGCAATACTTAAATCATAATGATACAGTAAAATATGTTGGAAAAGAACAATGCAGGATGTGTCATGCAGAAATATATGATTCTTATATCAATACAGGCATGGGTAAATCTTTTCATCATGCAACAAAAGAAAATTCAGTATTAATATCCTCAAAAATGTCTATCATTCATGATAGTGTTAAGAATTTGTCATACAAGCCTTTTTGGAAGAATGATAGTCTATACTTACTAGAATATAGGATTAAAAATAATGATACTATTCATAAGCTTATCCAAAAAATTCACTATAAGATAGGTTCTGGGCATCACACAAATTCTCATATTTTTAATTCTAAGGGTTATTTATATCAAGCTCCTTACACTTATTATACTCAGGATAGTATTGCTGATTTACCACCTGGATATGAAGATGGATTAAATTCAAGGTTTTCTCGTGAGATAGGTTTAGAGTGCATGAGTTGTCATAATGCACACGCTGAACATAACCCATCATCATTAAATAAATACCATGTTATTCCACAAGGTATTGACTGCGAAAGATGTCATGGTCCAGGAGAGATACATGTTAAAAATAAGTTAGCTGGCGATATTATAGATACCTCTAAATATATAGATTACACAATTGTAAATCCTGCAAGATTACCTAAAGATTTACAATTTGATATATGTCAAAGATGCCATTTACAAGGAACAGCAATATTAAATGGATTGTCATCTTTTGAAGATTTTAAACCAGGTATGCATTTAAAAGATGTTATGGATGTATACCTTCCAAGGTATAAAGATAATGATCAATTTATTATGGCTTCTCATGCTGATAGATTAGCTCAATCATCTTGTTTTAAAAGTGATAACATAACTTGTATAACATGTCATAATCCACATAAAAGCGTTAATAGTTTAAGTAAGGAACATTTTGATAATAAATGTAAAAGTTGTCATGATATTTGTGAAGATAAACAAATAGATAATTGTGTTTCTTGCCATATGCCAAAGTCTAATTCATTAGATATCATGCATGTGAATATTACTGATCATAAAATTTCTATACCAAAAGATACATATGTTGAATTAAAAGAAGATATATTTTTAGGATTACAATCTGTTAATAATACAAATCCTTCTGATATTTCTAAGGCTAAAGCTTATTTAAAGAGGTATGAGAGTTTTGAACAAAAAAGCATTTATTTGGATAGTTCAGTTTATTTTCTTGCAAAAACAAAAGATAATTTCACATCATATGTAAAATATTATTATTTAAAAAATAATGATAAGGGTCTAATAAATTTTGTTTTAACACATAATCTTGATACAATAAAATATAGAATTGATGATTTAGCAATGTCTTATGCTAGAATTGGAGAGGTTTTTTCTAGAAATGGATTAAGAAAGCAGGCGGGATCTTATTTTTTAAGATCTATTAATTTAATGCCTTTTGTTGTAGATTATAAGTTAAAATATGCAGTATTTTTAATTAGTGAAAGTAAGTATGAATTGGCACTTTCAATTCTTATAAACTCTTTAAAATCAAATCCAACGGTTAAAGAATTGTATCTTAATATAGGATATATATATATATTAAAAAAAGAATATATTGTTGCTGAAACATATTTTAAGAAAGCATTGTCTTTAGATCTAGATTATGTATTAGCTTATGAAAATTTAGTTCTCCTATCTAGAATGCAAAACAAAGAGTTAGATTTAATATCATATATCAATAATATTTTGGAAATTGCTCCAGAACATAATTTTAAAAATCATTTACTTGATGAGTAAAAAAAGAAAGAAGATTAAAAAATCAAAATTCAGAAAAATTATAATTATTTTCTTTATCCTATTATTATTAGGTGGATTCGGAATGGCTTATCAGTTGTATTCAAATATATATCAACCTAACACAGTTCTTCTTAATGACACAGATGAATATATATATATTCCTACGGGATCAAATTTTGATGATGTTCTTAGAATGCTTTCTGAAAAAGGGGTCCTTATAAATATCAATTCATTTAGGTGGGTTGCTAAACAAAAGAAATATCATTTTAATATTAAATCTGGTAGATTTAAAATAAGTCAAGATTTTAGTAATAATGATTTGGTTAATTTATTACGTTCTGGAGAACAAGAGCCTATTAATATTACTTTTAATAATATAAGAACAAAAGAAGAATTTGCGCATAAAGTTTGTTCTTATTTAGAGATTGACTCCTCTAGTTTATTACAATATATTAATGATACTATATTTCTTAAACAACATAACTTAAATTCTTATAATGTCGCTTGTTTATTTATTCCAAATACATATCAATTATATTGGGATATTTCTGTGAAAGAATTTATTGAAAGAATGATTATAGAATATAATGAGTTTTGGAATGAAAATAGAATCAATTTAGCAAATGAACAAGGTCTTAGTAGAAATGAAGTCTCTATTCTTGCTTCTATAGTAGAGAAGGAACAAAACATTAAGTTTGATGAAAGACCAATGATTGCAGGTCTTTATCTTAATCGTATTCGCAAGAAAATGAAATTAGAATCTGACCCAACTTTGATATTTGCATTAGGAGATTTTTCAATTAATCGTGTATTAAATAAAGATAAAAAAGTTGAATCTATATTTAACACCTATAAATATAAGGGGTTACCACCAGGACCAATTTGTATCCCTTCAATTAATGCCATTGATGCGGTTTTAAATTCTACTGATCATTCTTATATATTTATGTGTGCAAAGGAAGATTTTTCAGGTTATCATAATTTTGCAACTACTTATAGAAAACATTTACGTAATGCCCGTAAATATCAAAAGGCATTAAATAAGAGAAAAATTATGCGCTAATTTTATAAATTCGCAATCTAAATTATTTAAGTTATAAATATGAAAGTAAAAAAAATTAAATTTGGAACAGATGGATGGAGAGCAATTATTGGTAAGGAATACACAACTGATAATGTTGCTAGAGTAAGTATTGCTGTTGCAGATTTTTTACATCAGAAATATGATAATCCTACTGTTGTAATCGGTCATGATTGTCGTTTTGCAGGAGAACTTTTTGCTAATACCGCTGCTAAAGTTCTTGTTGAAAAAGGTATAATCGTTAAGATGGCTAAGGGTTTTGTTTCAACGCCAATGGTGTCATTAGGCGTAGTACACAATAAGGCTAATTTAGGAGTTGTTATAACAGCTTCGCATAATCCACCATCATATAATGGTTATAAATTAAAAGGTGATTTTGGAGGACCTTTATTGCCTGTAGAAGTTGCTGAAGTTGAGAATAAGATACCTGATATAAATGATGTTGATTATAATGATATTCATATTGATAAATTAGTTGAGCAAGGTAAGATTTCTTATATTGATCTGGAAAAAGATTATTGTCAACATGTTGCAAATGAATTTGATTTAGATTTAATAAACAATTCTCCTATTAAATTTAGTTATGATGCGATGTATGGTGCAGGAATGAATGTGGTTAAGCAATTATTACCTAAAACGACCTTATTGCATTGCGATGATAATCCTGGTTTTTCAGGTATTGCTCCTGAACCTATTCATAGAAATCTAAAAGAATTTTCTAGAATGATTAAACAAACTGATATAGATTGTGGATTAGCTACAGATGGAGATGCTGATAGAATAGGTTTGTATGACAGTTCAGGTAATTTTATTGACGCACATCATATTATTTTACTTTTAATTCACTATTTAGTAAAATATAAGAAGATGAAAGGAAAGGTTGTTACTGCATTTTCTTGTTCTGTTAAAGTAGCACAATTATGTGATTATTATAACTTAGAACATGAAATAGTACCTATAGGATTTAAACATATAGCAGGCAAGATGATTTCAGAAGATATTCTGCTTGGAGGAGAAGAGTCAGGAGGTATAGCTGCAAAAGGTCATATTCCTGAGAGAGATGGGATATGGATGGGGTTAATTCTTTTTGAATTTATGGCTAAATCTAACAAGTCATTAGAAGAACTTATTTCTGAGGTATATGATATTGTAGGCTCTTTTGCATTCGAACGTGTAGATTTACATATAGACAATGAAACTAAAGAATCTATAATTTCTGCATGTAAAAGAGGGGATTTTACAAATTTTGGAAAATATAAGGTTCAACGTATTGAAACTTTGGATGGATTTAAATTTTTCTTTGATAATGATACATGGTTAATGATTAGACCTTCAGGTACAGAACCTGTTCTTAGAACTTATGCTGAAGCTAGTAATAAAGAGAAGGCTATTGATGTTCTTGAGTCAGCAAGATTAACTATTTTGTCATAGTGTTCGTGAATCTTATATAATGAGAATTTTATTTATCATTATTTTTTTCTTTTTCTCTGTTGATTCAAATTCTCAGCAACTATTATCAAATAATACATCTCAATTAGATATAGAGATATTAAAGAAAAGGCAAAGAACCTTATTTATAACAGAAGCTTCTTTATATTCAATTTCTCTTTTTTCATTAAATGAATTATGGTATGCAGATTATCCTAGAAGTAGCTTTCATTTTATAAATGATAATTATGAATGGCTACAGATGGATAAGCTAGGACATTTAACAACTTCTTATTATTCAGGGGTAGTAGGTATAAAGGCATATAAATGGTCTGGAATTTCTAGAAAGAAAGCTATTTGGTATGGTGGTCTAACAGGAACTTTTTTTCTTGCTATTATTGAAGTTTTAGATGGATATTCTGCACAATGGGGCGCATCTTCTGGAGATTTAATAGCTAACACATCTGGTTCCTTGTTGGCTATATCTCAAGAATTAGTATGGAATGAACAACGTATCCAGTTAAAATATAGTTATTTTCCTACAAAATGGGCTGAAGAAAATCCAGATCAATTAGGAAGGAATTATTTAGAAAGATTGTTTAAGGATTATAATGGTCAAACCTACTGGTTAACATTGAATATGTCGTCACTATTTAATATTAAAAACAATAATTTTCCTTCTTGGTTAAGTCTTGCATTGGGTTATAGTGCAGATAAAATGTTAAGTCCATATAATAAAAAAAATGATCAAAGAGTAAGGCAGATGTTCTTGTCTTTTGATGTAGATTTAAACAGAATTAAAGTTAAAAATAAGCTAGCAAGAAATGTTTTACATACGTTTGGTTTTATTAAGTTTCCAATGCCTTCTTTAGAATATAGAGACGGAGTTGTTTTTTTTCATCCAATATATTATTAATGGAATTTGTAGTAGGAGATAAAATTGTTTTTAAAAGAGAAAATCAGCGTGGAATTGTTGTGAAATTATTACCACGAAAAAAGTTGTTAGTTAGGAATACTGATGATTTTGAAGTTATAGTTACTTCAAATGAAGTATTACCTTTTGATCCTTCTACAGATAAGGCTTCTGCTTATGGTTTAGAGTTAATGATAAATAAAGATGTTTCTGAACAAAAAAATATTTCTGAAAAGAGAAAGAGAGTTTTGTCTAGTATTAAAATAGATTTACATATTGAATTATTAATAGAAAATCATTGTTCGTTAACTAATTCTGAAATTGTTAATATTCAGTTAAGAAAATGTGAACAAGAGCTAAATAAGGTGTTTAATAGTAATATTACAAGAGCTATTATTGTTCATGGTATAGGGGCAGGAGTATTAAGAGAAGAAGTTCATAAATTGCTTGATCATTACAGGCTTAGATATTACCTGTCAACTGATGGAGGTTCTACAGAGGTTATGATATAATTATTTTTCTAATCTACTTAAAATATCACTAATTTGTTTATGTGTTATTCTTTTTGCTATAATCTTTTTTTCTTGGTCTAGTAGGTAAATCACAGGTGTTGAGTATATATCATATTTGTCCCTCCAATCAGAACTAGCCACTGGATTTCCTTCTTTGTCATGATTAATATCAGCAACATTTAACCAATCTCCTGTTTTTTGTTTTTTAATAAAATTTTTCCATTCATCTTTATCAAATTCAGTTGCTACAGCAAATGTTTTAACATCTATTCCATTTGCATTTAGAGAATCTAATACATTTTTTATTTTTGGAATCTCTTTTTTACAATGACCGCATGTTGGTCCATAAAATACTAATACAGTGTATTTTGCTTTTACATCCTTCATGCTATAAGTAATTCCAGAAGTATCTTTCATAAATGGCCTACCATAAATATCTTCAAAAGGAGGAGCTTTTCTTCCTATAAGATTAGGTGCGATTTTTTCAGCTCTTTCGGTAATTTTTTTTAATTGTTCTTCATCAATCCAGTCGCATTGTTTAGTTATATAATATTTTTCAACCATATGTACAAATACCGCATCCATTCCCATTATCTTAGAGCGTTCATATGTAGATGTTATGTAAGAAACCACATATTGAAATATATCTCCATTAGCCTTAGCTAATTCAACAAGTTTATCAGCAGATACGTTGATTGAATCAGGGTGTTTTGCTGTAAGTTTTTCAAGATATTGATCCATCTTACTAAAAAATATTGGAGTTCTTAATATTCGAGAATCCGTAAAATCCATATTATCCCAGAAATGTTTTTTATAGTATTTATAAGCAAAGTTTTTATCTGGATTTCCAGTTGAATCTAAAGGAGCTTTAGGTATATTTATTTCTGTTGTCGCTTTTACAATTTTAGAGAAAAAAATATCTTTATTTTCTTTTAAAAATTTCTCTCTGTATGCTTTTACTTTACCATCTGTTTCAATAATTTTTTCTTGCAATATTTTTTTTTCTTCTTTTGAAGCAGATTCTATTTTTTTTCTAATAGGAGTCACCTCTTTTTGCATCTGTATAATAAAGTTTAAATAGTTGTAGAATGGAGGATTCTCTTTAGAATTTTTGAATTCCATTGCAGATACAAAGTTATTAATGTCAGTTGAGAATGAAAATTTTTGTTCTGATACGATAATATCAAAATATTGCTGATCTGGTAAAACAACAAGATACATTCCACCATCTAATTCTTTTTGCCCTTTAAAAGTAAACTTACCATCAGTAACAATAGCAGTATCTGTTGCATACTGTTTCCCTCCAAAATAGTAAGCAAGCATTATAGTTGAATCTTTCATTCCTTTTATCTCTCCGTTTATTTCATATCCAATTTTTTCTTCCTTTTTATCTTTTTTTCCAAATTTGCTCTGTCCATAAGAATGATACGTAATAAATAGTGTAGATAGGACAAATAAAAGTACTCTTGTTATTTTCATCTTTTTAAATGTTTTTGGCAAAATTAATAATCAA
>MDTG01376578.1_pt1 | contig 13082 bp, 9 predicted proteins | sample 811421 | NCBI WGS metagenome assembly MDTG01 (sample SAMN05326645, study PRJNA326480) | marine metagenome | isolation source: seawater | place: Pacific Ocean: South East | collected 2011
CCTTTGACGTATTCCCGAGGAGGAAAACACACCATAAAAAGAGAGAGAGAGAGAGAGCCCTTTCCTTTTGTCAAAGAGGGAGGAGAGAGGACTCGAAGGGAAAAAAACGGGGAGGGATTTTCCTTTTTTTTTCTCTTTTTTCCAAAAATCGAATCGAAGGAGAGACGCGCGCCTTCCTTTTTCATGAATACACGACGACTGACACCAAAGGGCTTCCTTTCTCTTCGTCTTCCTTTGTCCTTCGGGTCGATGTCAAAACACAGGCGTATAAATACGGACGACACGCGGTAAAATCAGCGCAGGTACGCGCGTCCAAAGCTCGTGTTCTCGCGCGATGTTGCGTCCTTCGCGTCAGAGTGTTTTTTCTCTTTGTTTTTTATTTTGGTCGAAAAAAGGAATCTGAACACTTTTTCTCTGACCTTTTCTCGCGAAATTTAAAAAAATGACGAAAAAAAAACAGGTGAAAAAAGAAAAATCGTTCAAGCGGGAAGACTCGGCGAAAACACAACAACAACAACAACAACAACAGACTTTGGTGAAAAAAGAGGAGGTGGACCCGAATCAGCCGACGGTAAACGGAGGATATAACCTCTTGAAACGAATTCGAGAGATTTATAGCAAAGACGAAAGGCCGTATAAAGCTCTGTTGACGATGTTGATTAAGTTTCGCAACCAAGAGATGACGACGAACGAGGTGGTGAAAAATATAGGCGCTTTGTTTTTTGACCATCCGGAGTTGTTTACTGGCCCAGATTCGTTGGAGTTTTTTATTTCGAAGGACACAGAGAAACCGAAAAAGTGTCAGTGGTTCGACTGGGCGCCGAATAAGCACTTTGCGTACCAATCGCCGGCGTTTAAATTAATCGTGCAGACGTTTCTGTTGTGCGAGATGAGGCACAGGAGGAAGCCGCCGGATTTAAGGAACATTCGGTTGGATGGACACCAGATGGATTCCTCGGACGAGGAATACGATTCAGACGAGGAGGAAAGTTCAGACACAGAGGAAGAGGAGAAGAAAGAGAAAGAGAGTGGTACGTTACGGGACGATCAGATTCCCGAGCGATGGGACGAAGAGAAGAACGGGCCGAGAGTTTTGAGTCGATTTGAAAAGCTGACGTTGGAGCAGAAACCACAAGACGAGGAGTTTTGTTGGTTAGATACGGTAGCTGTGAGAGAGAAGAAAGCAAAGGAGGCGGAAATGAGGAAAGAGAATAAGAGAGGTCGAGAAGCCGAACGACTTTCGAGAGAAGCCGGTTTACCAGACGATTCGGATCGAGAACTCTCGCCGCCGCCTCCCGAAGGTAAAGCCCGAAAGTCCAAACGGATTGTCGAGAAAATCCAAAAAGGTATCATTTACGACAAGTATAAACATTTACACTCGCCAATCATATCACCGGGAAGACGGAGAAACAACGGACGCATGTCCCTATTAGGAGGAGGAGGCATCTACGGGTGTTCTGTTCCGAACGAAATCGTCCCGAAGAAAAACGTCCGGTTACACTTAAAAAGAGATTTAGAAACGCAAACGAAAGAGCAAAAGGAAAGACCCGGGTTGCACTCGCTACCGTTAAACTGCGTGGAGTTGGTTTTAAAACACTACGCAAAAATTGAAGGCACCGAGGAGTTGACGGCGATAAGGAACAAGCTGATTAAGAATCTTGAGAAGAACAAGTAGACGGGGGAAAGGAGAGAGTGATTACACACGCGAATAGCACGCGATAGCAGCGCGAACCGTTTCAATGCGATTTAGCCATCACACGAGAAACGCACGTAAAAGAGACAAAACGAGAAAACTGCGCACAAGCACGCCCGTCCATGATAAACTTTCTTTTCGCTAATATTTTACAAACTTTTAAGGCGTCTATTCCCAAAGCAGGCCAGAAGACGACGAAACGAGGGCTAGAGAGTAGATCTACTCTCTCTCTTTCTTTCTCTTTTATCGCGTCAAACGCATCCAGCGATGCACCTTTCCTCCTCTCTCTTTCTCTCTCTCCCTTTCTCTCTCTCTCGCGAAGCTAAACCGCGTCTTCTCAATTCTACCTCGACGTCCCGTCGTTTCAATGCCCCCCGGGATTGAGAAATTTGCTCGCTTTTTTATCCTCGCTCGTAATCGTCGACGTGGCGTACGTGACCGCGGTCCCGACGAAGGCGAACCCGGCTAAAAACGGCCACATTTTCTTGCCCTCTCTCGCGGCGGTGCGGAGGAATGATTCGGAGGCGTACGGCATCTTCGTGTGTTGTTGTTGTCTCTCGGAGCTAGAGACCAAGCAGCGTTTTTGTCTTTCTTCTTCTGAGGTTTCTTTCCCGAACTTTGATGATTTGAAACGATCGATCTTTTGGCTCTTTTTTCAGTCTTCTCGAATTTTGGCCTTTTTTTTGTTGTGGGGATTCATTTATTTTTTGAGCGAAAATTTTCTTTAGTTGAAAAGTGGGCTCCTCTCTCTCTCTCTCTCTCTCTTCCAAACAACGACAGCAGAGCACACGATCGAGCTTTCCGACGATGAAGGTCGACGACGCCTCGTTGTTCCAAGCGTATTCTCACCTGATAAAAATCCTCCTCGTCGGAGACTCCGGCGTCGGGAAAACCTCCGTGCTCTCTCGATTCATCGATCCGGAGGCGGATTTGGAAAACGTATCGACCACCATCGGCGTGGACTTTAAACTGAAGTACGTGACGTCGAAACGCACGAACGAAACGGTCAAACTCACCGTGTGGGATACGGCTGGTCAAGAGAGGTTTAGGACGTTAACGTCGAGTTATTACAGAGGCGCCCAAGGCGTGGTTTTTGTTTACGATATTTGCTCGAGAGAGAGCTTTGACTCGATAGAAAACGTCTGGCAAAAAGAAGTGGACATGTACTCGACGATACCAGACGCGATTAAAATTGTGGTTGGGAATAAAATAGATAAGGAGGAGGAACGGAAAGTGAAGAAAGAAGACGCGATCGCTTTTGCGAAACGGAACGGGTGTTTGTTTCTGGAATGTTCGGCGAAGACGAAAGTAAGCGTGAAGGAGATATTCGACGAGTTATTGCAAGCGATTATGGAGACGCCGAGCTTGTTGAAAGATGGGCCGAGTAGTGGAAGAAGAGGAGGAGGTGTGAATTTAAGCGATGCGAGAGGAGATGGGAATATCGTGACTAGAAATTGTTGCTCATAGCTAGATGATGTGTATCACTTTGCGCCATACGCTCTCGCGCGCGCGGAAAAATTCTTTAGATGATATCGCGTAGGGGAAATGAAGACGCGCTGCCTTGTATATTAATAATATTTCTACTATATATCTTTTGTGTTATTACAGGTGAGCGTTATATATGTGTGCATGTGTTCAATCAGACCGGGTTGCCAATCAAATGTTCAACCTTTTGAATCTTCGAGAGCAAACTCAAATCTAAATATTTTTCCCCGATGCCAACCGTCATCCCGCCGACGATTCTCGGATCTACCTTTGTACTCACGACCACCTTAGCATTCGCCGGCACGTGCCCCTTCAATGCATCCGTCACATCCGCCAACATCGCCGCATCCAACGGTTCCGCTGTCGTTACCACGCACTTCACTTCCCCTCTCGACGCCATGCACAACTCTTCGAAGCACTCCGCGATTTTCTCTAATTCATTCAAGCGACCATTTTCGCCAACAACCTTAATAAAATTCGACGTCGTCTCTGAAAACTTCCCACCCTTGCAAAACTCGTCTAATCCAGCCATTTTTTTCTTTCTAGCCATCGTAGGATCTTCCATGAACTCTTTGAACTTTTTGTCCGAGTTGGCAAGGGCGACAATTTGCTTGACTTCTGTTTCAACCGCGGCTAAGGCGGACTTCTTCGCCGAGGCGGTGTACAACGCTGACGCGTATCGAGCAGCGGTACCGAAGAGCTTGATTGGAGGCTGTTAAATAGGTTAGAGAAGGATGTATATCGTCAGCGTATGCATTCGCGCGAAGAGTAAAAAATGTTCCTTCTTCCTTGGAAACACATTCATTTTCAAAGCTGCTCTTAAAATAAAAATGCCAAAGCCGGAATCCACCGCTCGACCACGCCTCGCGATCGTACAAATACGCATCAAAAGACATAAACGCGTACCTGATACTTATCTTCATCCGCAGTCGATGCGGCGGCAAAGTTTCTCTGCAGAAAAGAAAGGACATTCCGGTTAGTTTTCAATCATTTTTCTGCTTCAAATTCTACAGCGCACAACACGCTCCCCCCGGACGCGAGACCACGCGCGAAAACACACAAAAAACAACAACATGCGAACAACAAGCGCGCACCTTCGACCCGTAAACGACCGCAGCGCGCATTTGCGCGCTCTTCGAGACCGTCGATCGTGCGATTTTTCGTAACATGTGTGCGTAAACTCGCGCGTCTGCGAACGTATTTGTGATGACTTTCTCTTCCTCCGTCTCATCAGAACTTTTTCTTTTTGGGTCTCCTTCCAAAGAGAGAAAAATCCGGGAAAAAATCATAACAAAAAGAGAGCATTTTTATAAAAAGAACATTTGGCACAAACACACGCGCACGGAAAGTAAGCATGCTCGGATTTATCACGAATCGAATGCTCAACGCAATGAATTGCACGTACGCGCCGTACGCGTCGTGCAAAGCGTTGATGTCGGTGGAACCCGAAGACGACGTGAAATGGTGAGCGAGACTCTTTTTATGTTTCGCTTCTCAAAAATTTCGTCACCCAAGTAACTAACTGTACTTTTTGTTCTCCTTCTTTGGTTAAGGTTGATGTATTGGGTCATCCACGCGCTATTGACGGCCTACGATGCGTACGTGCCGATTAATCCGATCCCTTTTTGGGACGAAGTTAAAGCTGCCCTGTATTTTTCCTTGCTCTTTGACGGACCAATCCAAACGACCACCGTGTTTAACCGGGTTGTAAAACCATATTTCTTAAAGTATGAAAAGGTACTTGACAAACACTTGGCAAACTTACCTGCAGACGCGAGGAAGTACATGCAAAACGTGAAGGATTCAGACGCGGTGAAGAACGTGATGACGATGACGAAGGAGCAAGCTGATAAATTAATCGCGGAGCATGGGCCTGAGGTTATGAATAAGATGATGACCGTCGCGAGGATGCAAGCCGACGGAAGTCTCGAGAAGAAGGTGAAAGAGACGCTCGGCGAGACGAAGAAGGAGTAATTAATTGAGTGTAGTGTATTTATTATTATGCGTACGAAGTCGTGTAAGTGGTTTTCATTGAGTTATTACAAATAAGGTTCCGTGTAAATATGGTAATCTTCCTCCTCTCGTTTTCGATGTCTCTCTCGATGCACTCTTTCCGTCTTTGTTATTTTTCATTTTATTTGTACACGGCTTTTCAGCCGATGTTTTCATACATGTCTGCATGCCTGCGTGCACATGCGTGTTCTTCTTCTTGGGTACACTCTTCTTTAGTATACGTATCCCTTCTCTCTCTCTACATTATAATAAATTAATAAATAGTTTAATTTACGTTTGCGATGTCTCTCAATAATGGCAAACTAAACGCTGTTAGATGCGGGCACACCACATTTACCGAGGGATAGGGCACTCCGTTCCACCTCCCAATGTACTTCTCCTCTCCCCAGGATTGCTGAATGCCAATTTTCTTATAGTACTGACGCAACAAGTCCAAGCATTCCTCTCCGTTCATCCCATCTGGAATGATCATCTCGTCGCGGCAAAAATCTCTAACTAAATACAGCGGATCCATCAGCAACAACGAACGGTTGTCGTTAACCATATAATCCGCCATATCAATCATCTTCAACGGAATCCCAAGACCGAGAAATCTCGAGTCCAATACGGTCATTTTCTTCACGAACATGCACGCACCTTGCGTCCACTCCTCGTTTACTTCTTGCAAATCGCTCAAAAACGACACCATCATGGACGTGAAGTCCGCGTGAAAATTCAACAACTCCGAAGTGTCAATGTCCCCGTACCTCCCTCGCGAACTGTCGTGTTTACGAAGCTTCGTGCACTCCATGATTGCCGCCACGGAGGAGTGTCCTTCAGAATCCACGAAGGACAACGTTCCGACCCAATCGGTCACCGTTATTCCGATTGACGTCGAGGCATTCTCCGTCGACCACTCTTGTCGCGCTCCTCTCGAAGAAGAGGAAAATCCGGTTGAAAATCCATTTTGGCACTTGAAGTCCAACACCAACCGTCCTGCATCAGGCGACAGGAGTTGGCCTTTCACTTGATACGTCTCAACTCTTTGGTGATGGCGAGGAGGAGCAACGATAGCTTGCGGTTGCGCCAGGGTCATCGGTGGAGGCCGAGTTGCGTAGGTAAATCGCGGCAGTCCTGGATCCCCGGTATTTGTCCCGCGCGTTGTTTCCCGGTTTGCCGCCATTTCATTGAATCGCAAATTCCTCGCGCGGTCCGACCACGCTTTGTGCATGTTAGTCGCAATTTCTAGGTATAAACCATCCGAGAACTTGTCTTTGTGCTCATCGATGAGCGCCATGGTCCGTTTGAGAGGATCTTCGTTTTCGTTTGGCATGTTTATCACGGCAAAGAGACAGCTGCCGCTTTTTTTTCTGACGCGAGAATTGGATAAAGCGGAGATATTTCCAAAAAAGTAAGATTAAACAAGCGGCGCTGCTATACTTTCGTCGTCCTCGTCCTTCCTTCTCCTCTTTCTAAGCTTGGATTAGGTCGGCCTTTTCTTCTTTCTCCACTCGTTCTTCCTCCTGTTTCGCGCGCCGAATGACTCTTCGTTTGTGTCGAATTCATCAGGCTGGAGCTCTTCCTTCGGGACTTCTCCGACGAGCGCGACGTTCTTTCTTCCTCTTCTGCTGAAGGGCGTTCTTCGTCGTCTACACCTCGTTCTGGAGCGCTCGATTCTTCTTGTTTTTGTTCTATTACTTCTTTGTGTTTTTGTTCCTCTCCTCTCTCGGCGATGATTTCTTTGGCTTTCGACTCGATGACTTCTTCGGCTTCCTCCGTGGCTTGCTCTTCTTGCGCTTCACGGATTTCTTCCAACGCTTCCAACGTGTCTTCCGGGACAACTTCATCCTTGACCACTCCGCCGGATGGAACAACCGCCTCTTTTTCTTCTACGCTTTTCGATTCCCTTGTGGATTGACCACGAGTCAGTTGTTCTTCTGATGCGACCGATTCGTCGTCATCGCTTGAGGCAGTCATGTCTTCTATTTTGTTCTCTTCTTCTGACACTTCTTCTTCTTTCTGCTCCTTTATCGAATGTGTCTCTCCTCTCGCGTGTTTACCAGAGGTGAAATCAGCTGTTGTAGGAGTCAACTTTTCCCCTTTTTCCTCTTCTTTCGCTTCTTCTCGACTAACCTCCGTGTTGACGCCACTTTTCACGGAAGCGCGCGCCTCAGATTTTTTTGAAGACTTGAACATCTTTGCGAACTTTGCGTCGTCCGAAACGCCAAAGATGGCTTCACCCGTCATTTGACAAGCAGAACCCTCCACATCCATATCTTCTCTCGTTAAACCACATGCTTCGCAAATCGGCAAGTGTTTGTTAGACCACGGCTTGAAGGCACCTTGTAAACTGAAGCCGTTGTCTTCTAAATTTTGCGGCACGCCACCATGTCCAAATCCTCTTTGAGCGACCATATCGAACGTCGATGCTGTAACCTGGATGTTGTGATCGGTTAAACCGAGAATATATGCGTCCACGAAGGACATTATGAAAGGATCTTTGCTATTAATTTCCTTCCTTTCCAAGTCCGATTCAATCGGAGAAGAATCTTCTTCGCTGTTCTTGCTGTTGTAATCGAAGTCGTCATCGTCGCTCAAAACGTCATCGTTGAATTCCGGATCAGGATCCAGATGTTCGTTCGCATTGTGATCCGCGTGATGGAATTCGCACGTTCCGATGCACCCAACGACGATGTCTTTCAAATTGGTCAACTCAGAGGTTAGCTTTTTCAAATATGGCGAGTCCGTTGAGACGTATATGCCGAATTTACCTGTGCCTTCCGTGGCACGATCCGTCGCCGCTTCCTGCGCAGCCCTTCCAATGCAAGTGAAATATGGAGATAACCCAGCATCGTTCGATTCACCGAGCGTGAAATAATCACCATTTATTTTCGGGCACGATTTAATAACAATGGGATCCTTATTCGTCCTCGTGAACCCACCCTTTTTAATCAGCGCGTTGAAAGCGTTGAATCGTTTTTCTGCCGAACCGGTCTTCAATTCCCCAATGCTTGTCCCGGCATTTTGTAACAAAGCATCGATGCTAGCTACTTTTTCTTCGAAGGTTCCTCGGCCATCGTGTTGTTCCAGTAGCGAAGGCGTATTTTCATCCGACCAATCGCCGGTACGAATATGCACCCCGCCGATGGCGTCAAATTTGTCGAATCTGTCTATATATGGTATTAATACGCTCGCAAGTCGTTCTGTCGGTCTTGAAGTTAAGTGCCACAGACACCCTCGTATTTTCTGGTGCGCGAACTTGTTTTCGTACGTAGCATAGTTTGCCGAGTTGAAAAACTCTGTCGTACCTTCCTGTGGTTCCTCGAATAACGACGCTCCGAGCTTCTGCGCTAAACGAATATAGCCCAATCCAATCACCGCTTGACCGACATCCGCGCAAAACTCAGTACCAGCTCCCGAACTCTCGCCGCCACCATCAATGGCGCACGTTTGCGTCGACCCGGGAATCAATCCGTGATCTTGCCCGGAAGTATGCAATTTGAATTCAATCCAAGGATGTGCGTTCATAAGCATATTTTCCAACATCCTGAATGTTTCGTTTGTGGATTTCGAGAAATCGTCTGGTGAGACTACTTGTTTCGGCCCACGGCCGACAGAATCGAAGATTTCCTTACGCGTTCTTGCGTCCAAATTCCACGATTTACCGTTTGGAAGTTGAAAATACAAACCCATGTTCGCGCGGTCTTGACACGTCAACGCTCTGGTTTCTTCTTTGCACTGCGATTTGTGATTATTTTCTTCCCTCAAGAAGCTCCAATCTTCGTTCAAACCTTCCTGTTCCATCTCTCGGAGCGCGCGATCTTTCTCTTCTTCTTTTAACGCTTGTGCACGATCGGCTAATTCTTGTTTCAGTTTGTTCTCGCGCTCTATCTTTGCTTGCTCGGACTCGACTTCTTCTGCGAGCGTGTCGCTGTTGTCGTTATTTCCGTTATCTTCAGCGCCGATACTGCTAGCACCCAAATTCATTTTTTCTTCGCTGTCATCAACGACGCGGTGATCAATCGGCGGCATCACGAGATCCGCGCCAGGCATACTAGCTGTGCGTCCCGCCAAATCGCGCTCGTGGTCCTCTAAATCTTGAATAACCTCCGGCCTTGGTCCTCCTGTTCGTCGCATTTCTTTCAATCGTTTCTCTGCTAATTCGTGACGGTCTCGTTCAAAACTATGAATTCTGTTGCGTTGCGATTGCGACAACTCCGCTTCACTCGAAGCAGAACCAGACCCATCCAAAGCAGACCCTTCCATCGATCGATCTAACGCCTCCTCTTCTTTTACAAGAGCTTCGCGTTCCTTCTCGTGACGCATCTTCACATCCTCCGGCGTTTCTTCTCGAGCCTTTCTTTCTTTCTGAAACATGTCCTCTTGATTTCTTTGGGATTCTTCGTCATCTTTCAACAACGACGACGACGCCTCGCGCTGCAAAAGCTTTCTCGACGGAGACATAGTCGATGGAGACCGTCGGCTACTACTTTTTATCTTACTCAACTCGTCCACCTGTTCGCCTCGAGAATTTGTTTCTGCCTTCATCTTCTCCATCTCTTTCTTCTTCTTCATAAAGTCTCGTTTTACCTCTCTCCTCTCCTTCGAGTCCATCGCTCTCTCCTCGACGAACTGCCCGTGCTCCTCGTCACCGCAATCCGTAAATCGAACGTACACCGCCCGTTCAGACGCCATCCCCCACGCGAACCAGGCTAAGAAATCGCCCAGATAGTTTCCAATCCCATTCGCGTGTTCCGAACACGACGCGTCAATCGTCAACACTCTCGCGTTCGTTTCGTACAAGTCCAACCACCGGTCTTTGTGAGACCCGAGTATCGGCTCGCAGTGCTCTTCGAATCGCTCTACATCGCGAGCGATGGTTTTCTTCTCCCAAAAGACATCGCTGCTTCTCGTCCCGATATTCTCTCCAATGTTCTTTGCGTTTCCCGACGACGCGTCCCCGGCGACGAGACACGCGCGCGTCGCCAAGTGCGGTAAAACGAACAAGAGAGTCCACGTTGTTCAGGGGGTCGAGCGACGAGAGTCCTTCTTCTTTTCGCGGCCGCCGCGGGTCTTCATCGTCGCGTGTGATATCTCAAGATAAATATCATCCTTTTCTCTTTTCCTTTTTTTCTTTTGTTTCTTTTGTTTAGGGTTTAGGTTTTAGTGAATTGGAGAGAAAGACTTTAGGGGAGGGAACGACGTCATTTGCGTTCGCGACGACGCGGGACGCGCTCGTCCCCGGGACGCGCGGCGATGAAGAACGAGAGCGAAGGGCTCGACGATACAATTCTTTTTCCGTGATATCGTCGTCGCGGTCGTCGTCGCTCGCGTAAAAAGCAACAGTATTCCAACATGAAGCGGGCGTCGGTCGACGGCGACGACACGAACGTCGGCGGCGCGTCGGCCCCGAGCGCGGACGGGACCATCCGCCGAGAGATGAAACAGCTCGCCCGTCTGACGTGGCCAATAGTCTTACAAATGGGCTCGCAACAAATAATGCTCGCGTGCGATTTAATCTACGTCGGCAGATTAGGTCGATTTGAAATGACAGTCGGGTCGTTGTTCACCGTCTTGTTCCTGTTATGTTGGTATTTCTTGGCTGGGTTGACGTCGGCAATGGACACTTTAGCGAGTCAAGCGCACGGCGCAAACGACCCGAGAGCGGTGAAAAGTTGGACGATAGTTGTTCTTTTGGTGGTCACCGTCGCGTGTTTCCCAGCCGCGGCATTTTTGTTCAGCTCGGAAGCGATAGTGAGAGACGTGTTAAAACGCCCGGACGCCGTCGCGAGAGAAGTGGGAAGAGCGTGCGTAATTCTTTTCCCAGGACTGTGGTTTATGTCGTGGAGTTTGGTGTACCAGAAGTATTTGCAGATGCAAGGACGGGTAAATCCGGTGGGGATTACCAGTTTTATGACGCTCATGTTGAACATTGGATTGAATCAGTTGTTCATACACACGTTGGATTTTGGTTTGAGAGGCGCGCCAATCGCGACGACGATTTCGAGGCTGGCAAATCTGATCTTGTTAGGCGCATACAGCGCGTCGAGTAGTTTAGCGTACGAAACGAGCGAGCATAGGAAAAGGGAGTTGGAGGAGTGGATGCATGCGAAGAAAAATATCACCAAGAAGATGTTTCAACGCGCGGGGAGTTTGTCTTTTCACGGCGGCGTGATGTTGGCTGCCGAGGCCTGGGCGTTCGAGGCGACTGTAATTACGGCGAGTATGCTTGGAGAGGTGGAATTAGATGCGCACAACGCGTTGTTGTCTGTGTGTGGTTTGACGTTTATGACTGGTCCGATGGCTTTTGGCATCGCGGCGAACATTCGAGTGGGTAATCTATTGGGCATGGGGAAGCATCAAGTGGCGAAAACGGCGGCGAATTTATACATTTCAGTTGGTTTGACTTGGATGACAATATGTTCTGTGTTGATTGCTGTTTTCGCCAGGGACATAGGAAACGTGTACACGGATGGGGATAAGGATATTGCCGATTTAGTTGTTGTGTTAGCACCACTAGCGTCTACGTTTCAGGTGTTTGACGCTTTGCTCGGGATTTGTAATGGCGTTTTGAGGGCGTGCGGGAGGCAGAAAATTTTGGCAATTACAAACATGATTTCGCTGTGGGCGATTGGGGTGACCTTAGGCACGCCGCTTGCATTTGCAACCTCCTTGCGCACAAAGGGTATTTGGATTGGGTTAATGAGTGGAGTAATTTTCAGCGGGACGACGTTGGCGGTAATGGTATCGCGGGTAAAATGGCGTGACGAAGCCGAACTGGCGAAAGAATCCGCAGTAAACGTGCACAAGACTGATGAACAAGAGGATGGAGCAGTAGCGGCGGTGTAGATAAAAAAAGCGCATATAATGGTACTGGGTATAATAGTTTAGTGAGCACACATTCTTGACAACGATTGCGTTACTAAGTATTTATATATAGCTTACTATAGCATCGGAGCATACACGCAGGCGCGCAAAAACGAGAGGCAAAAATTAAGCGCGCGTTTTTTGTGGTCCATTTCCCATCGTCTTCACTAAGAACGCCACCGCACCGGCCCCGATACCAATCGCCGCGAGCTTATTATCCTTCAAATTCGCCAACGTGTTCTCCAAAAACGACTTCTCGCCACTCGTCTTCTTCTTCTCTGCTTCCTCGCGTTCTCGAACGATTTCAGCAATCAACGGATTTTGTTCCAATTTATCCTTCGCTGGCGTGAATGTTCTCTCGATGAACGATTTTCTCTCGATTTCCGCTTTTCTCTGCGGTGTCGGGACTTTTGACTGTTGTTGTTCTTGTTGATTATATTGCGAATTTCTGCTCAAGGGCGACGGCTTTCTGGTCTGCGACGGTGGAGTCGGCGCTTTCGGCGTCGGCACCTTCTTCACAACCGGAATGTTCGACGGCGATGTCGCCTTGGTGATCACTTTTTCCGTCTTCCCCGGGCTTGCTTCCGTCAATTTCTTCGGCGATTCTTTCGCCGCGGACTGCGGCGTCATCGACAATCGCTTTCCTCCTGACATCGACGACGGCGGCGCGTTTTCGCCTTTCTCTCCTCGTTTAAACATATCTGAATCCTTTTGATCCGCCCACGCGCTTCCCGGTTCATACGGTGCCTTCCACACGTATTCCGGCGTTCTCTCCGCGTCTTTCCCGTTGCTTTTCGTCGGCGTCGGGAACGATTCGAGTTTGTCCAGAGACGCCGCTTGTTCCGCCGACGGTAAGCGTATCGTTTTCGAAGGGGAAGGAACCACCTTTTGTGTTTGCGCGTTCGAATCGTTCAGCGCTCCCGCTGTCGAATTTTTTGACGCCGCCGCCGCCGCCTTTGTTTCGTTCCCGCCAGAACCCCCCGTCGCCGCAGCCGCGGCTCTCTTCTTCGCCCGCTTCTTGTGCCCTTTTGCCATCGTCTCGTTC
>MDTG01409906.1_pt1 | contig 13081 bp, 14 predicted proteins | sample 811421 | NCBI WGS metagenome assembly MDTG01 (sample SAMN05326645, study PRJNA326480) | marine metagenome | isolation source: seawater | place: Pacific Ocean: South East | collected 2011
AAGCGCAGTAATGCGTGCAGCTGACCAGTACTAATAGCTCAATTGGCTTGATTTATGCACTGAAAAAAATTTTTATTGAAATTTCAAAACCCCGTCTAAAAAACGGGGTTTTTTTTTATTTAAGTTGACTGTTCAATGAATGAACAGTACATTGTTCATTAATTGAACATATGGAAAACAATCAAGATCATTTTGAAATTTTAAGAAAAATTAATAAAAAGTCTCAATACTCACAAAGAGAACTGGCTCAAGAATTAGGCTTCAGTTTGGGAAAACTAAATTATTGTTTAAAAGAATTACAAAAAAAAGGATTAATTAAAATAAAAAACTTTAAAAAAAATCCAAACAAAATAAACTATTTATATTTTCTTACTCCTAAGGGGCTGTCTCAGAAAACAAAACTAACAATTAACTTTATGAAGAGAAAAATGAAAGAATATGATGAGTTAAAAAAGGAGATGGAAGAATAATGTGGATAGTTGCCAAAGTTAATAATAAAGAATTTAATACTTTTAAAAAATCTTTGATATCAAATTTAGGTATCCTGCCAGAAATTTATGGGCCAAAAATTTTAATTGATAAACTTATTAAAAATAAAATTCATAGAAAGAAAGAGTTTATTTTAAATAATTATATTTTTTTAAAACATGACAAATTTCTTGATAAAAAAATTCTTAGTTCATTAAATTACTTAAAAGGTCTTGATATGATCTTACCATTTTCAGAGAGTTCGCAATATGAGATAACTAATTTTGTTAAAAAGTGTAAAGAAAATGAAAATACATTAGGATATTTATCCCAAAGTTTTTTTGATTTGATATTAAATAAACAGGTCAAATTTAATTCTGGTCCTTTTTCAAAATTTATAGGAAAACTGATAGAGATCCAGAAAAACAATATTAAAGTTTTGGTCAAGAACTGCTTAATTACGGTAAACACAAAAAATATAATTGTAGTTTAAGACCAATATATAAATATGATTAAAGAGGTAAAAAAATTGCATTTTACCAAGTGCGGAGCTATGGTTAAATATAACATAATCAAAATATTTAATATACTTTAGTATGAAAAAAATTTTAATTACAGGGTCAGAAGGATTTATAGGCTCACATTTAGTTGAGCATCTTATTAAAAAGAATTATACCGTTAACGCTCTAGTTCTATATAATTCATTTAATTCAGCTGGATGGTTAGAAAATGTTGAGCCAAAGTTAAAGAAAAAAATTAAATTGTTTTTTGGCGACATAAGAGATAGCGAGTCTATTGAAAAAGCAATCAAAGGCTGCAATGTAGTAATTAATCTTGCTGCTTTAATTGGTATTCCATATTCATATGTGGCTTCAAAAAGCTATGTAGAAACAAATATTAATGGTACTTTAAACTTATTAAATTTATCTCTTAAACATAAAATTTCAAAATTTATTCATACATCTACAAGCGAAGTATATGGTTCTGCTCAGTATGTGCCAATTAATGAAAATCACCCGTTAGTAGCACAATCTCCATATGCAGCAACTAAAATAGCGGCAGATCAATTGGTAGACTCTTACAATAAGTCTTTTGGATTAAAGACAATAATTTTAAGACCATTTAACACTTTTGGTCCAAGACAATCTTTAAGAGCTGTTATTCCAACAATTATAAACCAATCTTTAAACGGTAAAAAAATTCTTTTAGGAAACATACACTCAAGAAGAGATTTTACTTACGTATCTGAAACAGCAAGTGCATTTGAAAAAGCAATAAAATCTACAAAATCAATTGGTCATACTATCAATCTTGGAATTAATAAGGATTACTCAATAAAAGAGATAATTGGTTTTATAGGTAAAATTTTGAACAAAAAGATTAATGTCAATAAGGATTTTCAAAGAATAAGACCTTATAAAAGTGAGGTTAATAGACTTTTATCAGACAACAAAAAAGCAAAAAAATTACTTAACTGGAAACCAAAGAGTAAAAATAAAAAAGATTTTATTAAATTTTTAGAGAAAACAATAGAATGGTATAAAAAAAATAATTTATCTAAAAACTCAAATTCCAAAAAATACGTTGTGTAATGAAAAATGACTTCCAAAAAGTATTAGGTCTTCATTTACCTTATTTAAGTGGAAATGAAAAAAAATACCTCAGTCAATCTATATCTTCAAATTTCATATCTACCTTTGGTCCATATGTTGAAAAATTTGAAAAAAAAATTAAAAATTTAACTAAATCAAATTATGTAGTTGCAGTTAATAGTGGAACATCTGCGCTTCATATAAGTTTACTTCTATCAAACACAAAGCCAGGAAATGAAGTTATTGTTCCAACCATAAGCTTTATTGCACCAATAAATGCTATAATTTATTGCAATGCTAACCCTATATTTATGGATGTTGATGAGTATTTGAATATTGATGTGAAAAAAACTATTAATTTTCTAAGATATAACACATTTAAGAAAGGTAAATTTACTTATAATAAAAAAACAAAAAAAAAAATATCAACACTAATCTTAGTACATGTTTATGGAAATTTAGCCGATATCAAACCATTGATAAAAATCTGTAAAGAAAAAAATATAGATATTATAGAAGATGCTGCTGAGAGTGTAGGTTCTTATTATAAAAATTTTAAGATTAAAAAACACTCGGGCACAATTGGTAAATTTGGGTGTCTATCATTCAATGGCAACAAATTAATTACGACAGGAGCTGGTGGAGCAATTTTGACCCAAAATAAAAATTTAGCTGCTAAAGCAAGATATTTGGTTAATCAGGCAAAAAATGATCCAATAAATTATGTACACAATGAGGTAGGTTATAATTATAGAATGTCGAATTTACATGCTGCAGTAGGTTTAGCTCAAATCGAAAAAATAAAAAAAATTCTTAATAATAAAAAAAAGATTTATAATTATTATCTAAATTCTATCTCTAAAATCAATGGCCTATCAATTCTAAAGCACCCAAATTATTGTATAGCAAATCACTGGATAAATTTAGTTAAGATAAATAAAAATATCTATAAAAAAAATATCAAATTATTAATTAATATTTTTAGAAAAAATAAAATTGAAGTGAGACCACTATGGTTACCAAATCATTTACAAAAACCTTTCAGTAATTGTGAAAAATTTCAAATTAATAATGCACAAAAAATGATGAGTAGCTTCTTGTGTTTGCCTTCGAGCGCTAATTTAAAAAAAAATCAAATTAGTAAAATTGTAAATTTATTTAAACAAAAATAATCTATGGATATTAAGTAAATGAAAAACAATAAAAAGTTTATTCTATCCTCTAACCTAAATTTAATGCCATCTAATATTTCGTGGAATAATTTACAATCTAAACATGATATTAAAATTCTTGAAATGCATGGATTGTTTGATGCCTATTTAAAACAAGATCAAAATGAATTAATAAATGTTTATTTTTTTCAAAAAGTTGAACAGAATTTTTTAAAAAAAAATGAAATTGATTTGTACTTTAGCACTCTCATTAAAAGGCTTAAAAACTCTAATAAGAAAACTTACTTCCTTTACTCTTTTTATAAAAAAGAAAACATTTTTAGCAATATAAAGTCAAATAGCTTTAGTAAAAAAAAATTATTTCTTGAAAATTATTTCATTAAGTTATCAAAAGAATTTAATCTTTTTATCCCAATTAATATTGATAAAATTTTTGGTGAATTTGGATTTGACAAAATTTTTGACAGTAGAAACTATCATGTTTCAAAAAATATACTATCGCTTGAAGGTTTAAGACAGTTACAAAATATAGTTTTTAGACTTTTGACTAAATTAAAAGATAAAAATGCAAAATTACTGGTTTTAGATTTAGATAATACTCTTTGGGGAGGAGTGGTTGGTGAAGATGGTATGGAAAAATTACAATTAGGACAAGATGGCGTAGGGGAGGCATTCATTGAGTTTCAAAAAAAAATAAAAAAACTTAAAAATGATGGTCTATTATTAGCTATAGCGAGTAAAAATAATTTTGAAGATGCAATGAATATAATCCAAAAACACAAATCAATGATATTAAAAAAAGATGATTTTGTTAGTTTTAAAATTAATTGGAATGAGAAGCATATAAATATAAAGGAAATTGCAAAAGAACTAACGTTAGGTATTGATAGTTTTGTGTTTTGGGATGACAATCCTATCGAAAGAGATAAAATTAGAAAATTTTGTCCTGAAGTAAAAGTTGTAGAACCCCCTCACGATATATCTGATTGGGCTGATCACGTAGAAAATATTGATTTTTTATTTAAATTTTCAACAACAGAAGAAGATAAAAAAAAATCAAATCAATACAAACTAAGATCAAAGTTTGTAAATAATTTAAAAAAAAATTTATCAAATGAAGAAAATTTTTTAAAAAGTCTTATTTTAAAACCTAAAATATTAGATATCCAAAAATATAACATTGATCGTGCAGTTCAACTTTGTGAAAAAACAAATCAGTTTAATTTAACAACTAAAAGATATAATTATAAAGACATATCAAATTTCAAGAAATCTAAAAAATTCATATGCCAACTTGTGTCACTAAAAGATATTTATGGAGATCATGGTATAATTGGATTTTATATTTTGACTGTTAATAAAAAAATAGCCTCGATAGATACGTTCTTAATGAGCTGTAGAATTTTAGGAAGAAAAGTGGAAAATTGGATAATGAATACGATAATTAAAGATCTAAAAAAAAGGAAATTCAATACTTTGTATTCGAAATATTTAAAAACTGAAAAAAATCAAATGTGTCAAAATTTTTATGAAGATTATGGATTTAAAATTATTAAGCAAAAAAATAATTGTAAAGATTATTCACTGAATATTAAAAACTTTAAATTCAAAGGAAAGAGCATTTCAGATGATTAAAAAAAAATTAATCAAAATTTTATCAGAAATATTAAAAAAAAAAATTGATTCAAAAAAAAAAGTCAAATTACAGAATCTAAAAAATTGGGACTCACTTGCTCAAATAAATTTTATGATGGCTTTAGAAGACAATTTTAAAATTAGATTTTCGATGGAGGAAATATCTAAGTTGAAATATTTAGATGATTTTGAAAAAGTAGTAAAAAAAAAAATAAAGACTAATTAAAAATTTATGAAATTTCATCATATTGGTTTAGTTGTTAAAAATTTATCTATAGGTTTGAATGAAATAAATAAAATTACAAAAATAACATTTAAATCAAAATTAATTAAAGATAAAAACCTTGGTGTAAATATTATCTTTATAAAAACAAAAAATAGTCCATTAGTCGAGTTAATTGCACCAATAAATAAAAGTAGCCCAATACAAAATACTCTTAAAAAAAAAACAAATATAATTAATCATTTTGCATACAAATCTAAAACTTTTGAAAAAGATATTATTAAGATAAAGAAAAAGGGTTTTTTTCAAATAACCAAGCCAACAAAAGCAAAATATTTTAATCATAAAAAAGTTACTTTTTTTATGTCGAAACTAAATCATATTATTGAAATCATTGAAGACTAAAAGTGAATAAAAAATTTTTTTACTCTGAAAAAAAAAATAACATAAAGATAAATTTTTTTTTGAAAAAAGAATTTATACCTAAGGATAAGTCTTTTGAAAAACTAGATAAAATTTGTAAAGAATATCCCATAAATAAAAAGATAATTTGTCTTCCGGATTTAAATTTTAAGGTTAAAAATTTTATTCCTTCTGGAATTGTTGTCCCTACAAAAAAAATTTTTTTTCCAAGTTTATTAGGAACTGGTAATGATGGGATGATTTTACTTAAATTAAAATTAAATAAAAAAATTTCCTCAAAAGAGACAAATAATTTATTTGCAAATATTAAATCTAAAATAGCAATATTTAGAAGAAATAAACCAAAAATATCTGAAAAAAGTTTACTTGATTTATTATTTTATAATATAAAAGATACTTTAAGATATTTTGGATTTAATCAAAATGATGATCATGAGAAATTTGAATATCTAGATAATAAATTTTCAAAAAAAAAAAAAATTATTAAGAATTTTAAAAAAAAAGAAATTTAATTTCAAGTTTCCAAATTTTGTACCTCGTCAAAGTATTATAAAAAGATCATCGTGTTGCATTGGAGTTTTAGATGGAACAAGTCACTTTATAGAATTATACAAAATTAAAACTTCTGCTCAAAAGATTAATTCTTGTAATTATTATATTTTGATTCATGCTGGATCGGCTGATCCTGGTATAATAATTCAAAATTATTTGCTTGATAAAGAAAATAAAAAAATGAGAAATAATGGTTTTAAGAATAACAGTTTAGAACACCAATTATTAAAAATTTCTTATAATTTTGGATTTTTAAATAGGATATATATAGCATCAGTTGTAAAAAAAATTTCTGAAAAAATATTATTATCGAAAAGGTGTAATGTAGAAATTGTTAATGATAAAACTCATGATTTTTTAGATTTTTACAAAGATATTTTTTTTCATAGAAAAGGTGCAGTAAATTTGAAGTGTAATAGAAATCCACAAAAAAAAAATTCTGAAATATATTTTTTGCCAACTTATTTAGGAGGAGATGGCTATATTCTTAAGCAAATGAAAAAAAATCATTTTCACACACTTAATACGGTAAATCATGGTGTCGGCAGGATCTATAATAAAGATGTTTCCTTGAAAAAATTTTCAAAAATACCATTAAGTAAAACTTTAAAAAATAAAGTAAAACTTTTTAGATATCATAAAGACAATATTAAAAGTCAAATGTCATTATCATTTAAAAATGACAAAAAAATAATCAAATTTTTGCAAGATAACAAAATTGCAAAAACAATTACTATTTTAAAACCAATAGCAAGTCTGAAGGCATAAATTGAAAAAAATTGTTTTGTTGGGTTGTGGTAAGAATTCTTTAAGTTTAATAAAATTTTTGAAAAGCAAAAATTTATTTACTATAGGAATCGATAAGAATAAAAAAGCCCCTGGTTTAAAAAAAGTAGATTATTTTTTAAACATTTCATGCTCTAATTGGAGGAAAATTAGACAGAAATTAAGAAAGGAAAAAAATGTTTTTTTTATAGCTTGCGCTAATGGAGATCCAATAATCTCAGCAGCGATTTTAAATAAGAAAAATAAAAACGTACATTTGAATATAAATAGTGCAAAAATATTAAAAAAAAAAACAAATTATATTAAACATTATAATTTTGAAATTAATTTAGACAAAAAAAAATTATCAGTTGAAAATTTACCATTTATAGTAAAAAAAGACAACTTAAGTGGGGGAACAGGCATCTCCATAGTTAAAACCAAAAAAGATTTTAAAAAATTTTTAAACAATAAAAAAACTCTTAATAAAAAAGATTTGTACATAGAGAAATTTTTAGATGCAACTAATTATGTCATCACGGGCTATGTTTTTAAGAATAAACTGTATATTCCAGCCATATTTAAAATTGAGTTAAATAAAAAATTTCAGATTAAAAATTTTGTATATAAGAATATATATCTTAAAAAATATACAAGAATAATTAAATATTCATCAAACATAATTAAAAATCTAAAAATAAATTTTGGTCCAATAAATCTTCAGATCTTCAAAATTAAGGATAAGATTTATCTTGCAGAGGTAGAGGCAATTTTTATGGGTAGTGGGATTATAGAAAAAGCAAACAAAATCAACAATAATAATAACTATGAATTGATGCTAAAATTCATTTGAATAAATAATCTAAATTATAAATTTCTTTAAAAAACTATTTAAAAATATATAAAATAATTATGCTAAAATCAAAATTCATTAAAATTTTATTTTTTTCTTTTGTTGTAATTTCACTCGCATTAATTTCGTTAAGTTCAATCGTTCAATTAGGTTTGATAGATTATGATGATAGGATCAAATTAGTAGAAAAGATAAATAGATACGTACCTGCTACTAAAAAAATTATTTCTTTAAATAGAGAAGTTGTAGAACCATATCGTCAAATTCCACCAAAAACGATCAATCAATTAAAAATAAAAGGAGGCGAACATAAGACTGGAATTTGGACATCTCCATTTGATTGGCCGGTAATGGCTATTCATAGTATTTTATTACCAAATTATAAAGTTTTAACTTTTGGATCATTTGCAATTGAGGATTTTGATAGAAGTGTGGATGTTAGAGCAAATAAGGAAATTACTTTAACAAATGGACAAAAATTATTTAGAGATAATGGCTTTATTCAATACAAGGAACATAATGTAAATGGTGGTGTAGATTTTGCTATTTGGGATCCCCAAAAAATACCAACATTTGATAACTTTGAAATAATTAAAAAACCCATCTTATATGATGCCTTTTGTACTGTAGTTAGAGTTGTAGATGAGGAGACAGTATTGATGTTAGGAGGAAGTTTCCTTATAGGAGGGGAAAACCCACAAGATCCACAACCTTTAGGAATGGATACTCAAAATGCTACAACTATTTTCAATCCAATTAAAAATTCATTTACAGCAGGCGAAAAGTTAAAATACAAAAGATGGTATGGTTCAGTTGTACGACTAGCAGATGATAGGATAGTTATGGTTGGAGGCAAAGATGTTAACGAAGAAGTAGGTCCAAGTATTATCCCTGAAATTTTAGAGAAAGATCAAAATGGAATTTATAGATGGAAAGATCTAGAGGGCGCTTCAAGTGAAGAAATGTTTGGAGTTGAATTATCAGATGAATGGAGTTATCCAAAGTCATTTTTAGCATCTGATGGTAATATATTTGGCATATCTTATAATAAATTATGGGTTTTAAATCCAAATGGAAATGGTTCTATTAAAAAGGTTGGAGAACTTGAATTAAAAACTGGCGGAGGAATAAGATATTTAGTCAACAAAGAAAACGAACCAGCACGAGATCATTCAGAGCATAATCATTCAGATCAAAATAAAGTGCAACAAAATTTAACATTAGGTGTTATGAGTTCTGGCTTAGGCTCAACAGCATCTGCATTAATGATTGATAAAGATAGAATTCTTTTGATAGGAGGAGATCAAACGGATGGAAAAATATTACATAGACATGCAGAGGCTAATCATGCAGACCATAATTTGAGAGAGTTTTTTCCTTCAAATGAAGTAACACTAATAGATATTTCCGATACCTCAAAACCACTTATAAAAAAGATGAAAGGAATGTATTATCCTCGTTCTAATGCAGATGCAACAATTTTACCAAACGGTAATATATTTGTTAATGGTGGAACAAGTTTTGATGATACTACTTTTAGTGTTTTTACACCCGAAATTTATGATCAAAGAAAAAATGAGTGGACAGAATTAGCACAATCTTTAGTAAGAAGAAATTACCATTCAACCTCAATTTTACTCCCCGACGGCCGTGTTTTAGTAGCAGGTGGAGATGTTTGGAATGCTGAAATATTTTACCCTCCATATTTGTTTACGATTGATTGGAATGGAAAAACAATCTTAGCTAAAAGACCTAAGATAAAAGAATTAAAAAAAAACTTAAAGAGCAGAAGTGAAATTAGTCTTAAGGTTGACTCTTCTCAAAATATATCGAATATCAATATTATAAGTACAGGTAATACAACTCACGCACAACCAACGGAGTCAAAATTTTTATCATTAGACTTTAAAGTGATTAATGAAACTGAAATAAGGTTTTCAATTCCAGATGATAAAAATATAATTCAAAATGGCCCTTATATGATCTTTGCAGTTAATACCTCAGGAACACCATCTGAAGGTAAAATTGTAATATTAGACTAATTTTTTTAAAATATGAAGACTTTTAGAAGGTATTTTCCTAAACTTAATTCTCTATACGATAGATTATTTTTAAATTATTTGGCAATTATAATTTTAAATTTAATTTATCGTTTCAAATTTATTAAACCTTATCACATAAGTATTTTAGGATTTTTTATTTCTATATTTTCTGCAATTTTTTTTGCATTAGATGATGTTATTCTAGCTTTAATGTTATTTCAGTTTGTTTTAGTCTTAGATTTAGTTGATGGTAAAATTTCTAAAATTAATAAATCAAGCACTATGTTTGGTATAATCATAGATTCATATTTTGACTTCTTAATTGTAGTTATGAATTCATATGCATTACTTTTTTCTAGCTTAACTGATATGTTAAGTATTTATTTAATAAATATATTTCTAATACTAAATTATGCTGAAGCGTGGATGGATAAGCAAATGATACAAATCTATTATTTTTTAAAAAAAAAAAAAAAAATTTCAATTAATGTAATTGATAAATTAATAATTAAATATATTAATTATTTAAAAAAATTTGCGTTAAAGGGAATTTTCTTGTCATATCATGAAAGATACTTTTTAATATTTGTTTTAGGAGTTTACTTTGATCAAATCAATAACTTTTTATTAGCAACAATTATGATAATGATTGTAACATTCCATTTAAAAATAATTTTTGAGATTACAATTATTAAAAATTCAATAATAAATAATGATATTACTTATTTAGGTTTTAGAGATAAAAATTAATATGAAAAAAGAATTATGCATTATAATTGGTTCTGGAGGTCTTGCAAAAGAAGTTTATGGTCTAATATCAAATATTAAGAGATATAAAGTTTTAGGTTTTGTAAGTAAGGAAAAAAAGAATAAGCCCATTATTAATAATATAAAAGTCTTAGGTGATGAAAAATTTTTAATAAAAAATTTTAAAAATTTGAATTTAATAATTGCAATAGGTGATAAAAAAAAAAGAAAAAAAATTTTTAAAAAACTTTCAAAAAAAAAATTTAAATGGCCAAATATAATTTTTAATTTAAATAAGCTTGAATTTATAAAAAAAATTGGAAAAGGAAACATAATTTTTAATAGTACAGTTTTAAATCCTGAAGTCGAAATAGGTGATTTTAATTTATTTCATGAAAATGTTTTTATTGCTCATGACGTTAAGATTAAAAACTTTTGTAATTTTAATCCATTATCTAATATTTCTGGTGAGGTAAAAATAGAGAGTAATTGTGAATTTGGTTCTTCTTCAGTAGTTCTCCCAAGAATTAAAGTGAAAGGCAATTCTACCGTAGGTATTGGAAGTGTTTTAATGAATAACACAATCTCCACAGGCACATATCTTGGAGTTCCAGCTAAAAAAATATAAAATTATCTATGAAAATCGCAGTTCTAACTGTTATTTATCCGAAAATTAGGAAATATTTAAATAGTTATTTTTTGTCATTACGAAAACAAAGTTATAAAAATTTTGAATTAGTGGTCGTGAATGACAATTTTAAAAAACCATTTAAGATAATTAACAAAAAAAATTTCCTAAATTTAAAAATTATAAAATCCCAAAAAAATCCTGAACTAAATAGAATATCAGGGTTAAAAGAATGCTTAATAAATAAATTTGATTTGGTCATTTGTCATGATGCTGATGATACTTTACATAAAGATAACATTAAAAATATCGTTTTATTTTTTCAAAAAAATAAAAAAAAAAATATTTGTTTTAGCAATGTAAATTATAGAAATAAAACTTTTTTCAAAAGGGGTAAAGTAGCTTTAAAAGATATTATAAATGAGAATATTTTAGGATATGGATCAATGAGTATTAAAACAGAGTTAATTAATTCTTTTATAAATAGCTATAAATATAGGCCAAAAATTTATGACTGGTTTTTTTGCTTATCGTATCTTTGTAAAAAAAATTATGTCAATGTAATAAAAAAATCAAAAATAAATTATCGGAATTATAATGGAAATTTATTAAATCAGAGTTTGAAATTGTCTAAAAGAGACATTATATCATCTGCAAAGCTCAAATTAGATACATACTATAAAATGAAAAAATTTTGTAAATATGACAAAAAAAACAAATTTTTGTTTAAAGAAAAAATAATTGAAATGAAAAACTTAATTAAATATTTAAAGGATAAAAAAAATTTTTCAAATTATGTTTCTCAATTAAGAAAAGTTATGAAAAATAATAATAAACATTTGAGTTGGTTAAATAACGCAAATCCATTAACAAATTTTAATATATCAAAATGAAGATACACTTATATAGGTCGGCTACAGTAGGAATTATTTCTGATGATTTTAAACTTTTACAAGATCCATGGCTAACAGATGGCGAGTACTATGGATCATGGTCACAGTATCCTAAATTTGATGTTAAAAAAAATATTGATGAATTAAATTCATACAATGCGATTTATATAAGTCATATTCATCCAGATCATTGTTCAGCTGAAACATTGAAGTTGATAGATAAAAAAATTCCTATTTATATTCATTCTTATCATGCAAAATTTTTAAAATTTAAATTACAAGCTTTAGGATTTAAAGTTATAGAATTATTAAATAATAAAGATAATTTTTTAAATGATAATTTTAATATAAAAATTGTAGCTGCTGATAATTGTAATCCTGAGCTTTGCTATAAGTTTACTGGATGTGCGGACTTGAATTCAAAAGATGGATCTCAGCAAATTGATACCTTTGCAATTATTAGTGACAATAATAAAACTATTGTAAACATAAATGACTGTCCATTAGATTTATTAAAAGTAACCTTGCCCAAAATAATGGAAAATTACAAGCATATAGATTTGTTATTGACCGGATATGGTGGTGCTGGAGCTTATCCACAATGTTTTGATAATTTATCTAATGATGAAAAAATAAAGGAAGCAAACAATAAAAAAAACTTTTTTTTAAAACAAGCTTTAGAATATTTAAAAATTGTAAAACCTTACTATTATTTACCATTCGCAGGCACATACACATTGACAGGAAAGTTATCTGAACTCCAAGATTTGAGGGGTGTACCATCAATAGATGAAGCTCATGAGTATTTGGAAAAACATAACAAAATTTCAAAACCTATAAAGATTAATCCGGGTTCAAGTTTTGATTTAAAGAAAGGAGTTAACAGTAAACCTTATAATCTTATTAATAAAAAAGAATATCAGGATTACATTATAAACGAACTTAAGAATAAAAAATTAGATTATGAATTGGAAGTAGTCCCAAAAAACGAAGATTTAATTGATCTTGCTAAAGGAGCTTACAAAAGATATTTAAAAAAATTAAAAGATTTAAATATTAAAATATTTACAGATATTTTTTTAGATTTA
>MDTG01242506.1_pt1 | contig 13080 bp, 12 predicted proteins | sample 811421 | NCBI WGS metagenome assembly MDTG01 (sample SAMN05326645, study PRJNA326480) | marine metagenome | isolation source: seawater | place: Pacific Ocean: South East | collected 2011
CCTAACCCAATCAGCGTCGTCATAGTAAACAACCCATCTAATCCCCCATTTTTGTATCGCTTCACAACAATATATACACGGCATGCTATTTCTATACCCTTGTCCGTCGTGCGCTTCACTTAGAAGCTGCAGCTTGCTTCTCTTCCTTTGTTTGTAATTGATCAAACTCTTCAAGGCATCCACTTCTGCGTGGGTTGTGCAAATAGACTTTGAAAATTTCCTCCCACCGGAATGCCCGTTTTGCCCAGATGCTATAATTTTACCCGACTTTGTAACGTAAGCGTAATGTTGGTAATTGAGCTTGCAGGCCATTAATCGTAAAGACTACTACTTGTATCAGCATAAAAAATATTTTGAAATAAAAACATGTTTAGGTCTCTGTTTTACTTGGCCGTGTTAATATTTTGTATTCTTACCGTATTAAGCTTTGCATCAGATGAGTTCAGAGATATGCTTTATAAAAAAATAACTGATGCGTTAAAAAAAAAAGATGAACCAGCAGTGGGTAAAAATAGGTAATTTTATTTACAATAAAAAAATCTGAGGCATAAATAATAATGGATAACGCACTAGAATTGGTGAATTTGCAAGATTGGATAGAGAAGATATACCCTACTTCTGACAGCTCTCAATCGGTAATTGAATTGAAAGAATCAATTGATGCATTCTTCAACAAAAAAAACACATACTTGGAAAGTAGAAGCGAGATATATGATATGATCGATTTGTTAGATCAAATGTGCAGAGAAAAGTCTGAAACGAATGATTCTGTTGAGCATATCATATTATTTTGTAAAATTATTAATTCAAAATTGATAAATTTACAGAAGAAGATAGAGACGAATAAATTATCTCTTGGTAATAATTATTTTCTTGATACCGATTCCCTTCCAATAGCTGTACAATTCTTAAAATATGTACGCTGTAAAAATATGTTGTATAAGAGAATGACAAGGAAATATTTAGAAGAGAGGTTTGTGGAATTCTTGATGGAATCTAACAGCTCAGCTAAATTTTCAACAGTGCTGTTTGCGTTGTCATGGATGAATATATTGTCGGTATATAACAGTAATTTCATTCATCTAAATATTCGCAATAAAAAGTTTTTTGAATAAATTTTTTTTGTTTATATAATAATAAGACCTATGAAAAAGTCTGCCTTTAATGATAGCAGACAGACACTACAGTGCGACTATTTTACCTGTACGCATAAAGCACATTGCCGTGATTTTGAAGCGACTGATATAAATACAAAAGAAATTAATACTGTTAACATTTCATGTAAATATATAAGTGCAAATCAAATTGAAAGTGATACATTAAAATTGATAAAGGATGAACTGAATGCATTACGCATAAGAGTGGATAAGATTGAAAGCGCGAGGCAACAAGAACAAATTGAACTAAATACACCCTTTAGCGAAGAAAAACAAGTAACCACTGAATTGCATTTTGAAGATGTTAAGTTAGACGACCCTGATTTTGACCAAGCTTCGTTTGTGACAAATTTGAAAAAAAAAATAGCTATACAAGCTTTCTTTGATGGTGATGCCACAAAATACCCCACAGACGAAGAAGAAGAAAACAAACTATTATCTAGGATAACCATTCCTTCATTAAAACCAACTGGTAGTGCTACTGTTAAAGTGGAAATTAAATACCCGAAAGAGGATGAAGATGGCCAAGGTCAATTAAAATCTTTCCTGGAAGATACTACTGCTTTAAACGATAGTTTTTCTGAATTTGGTGTAGTGGAAAGTACCAAAGTTGAAACTGGACAAGAAGTCAAAAGTCTAATTACTAAAATATCAGACTTAGAAGATCGTCTGAACGCTGACGAGCTTTCTTTTACAACGGCACAATCATTGCGCCTCTCTGATTTTAAAATACAAATCGATGAAACCAACCAATTTATAAAATTGTTACATTTTGATCAAGAATTACAGACATACGTGGGAGCACAAATATTATTAGAGACCTGACCCATTACATTGTGGTGTTTATACTGAAAACACTATATTCACTAATTTTATTATGCGACGCATCAGCTGCGTATGCCACAACTTGGTGCTTTCCGATGTACGTAGAATCTAACTGAAAGGTGGTTCCAGACATCGCCATGGACTCACTGCCATCGTCTAGCTTAACGTGCCAGTGATCCCATGTACCACCAAGCGTTGCCGTAACATCGATTTTACCCGCAACTGTATTTGAACAAGATATTGAAATTGTCGCGGTTGTTGAGAGTGCAGAGTCGACGACTATATCGGCTCCAACCCAAGACGATCCATTATACCTTTGAATGTAAAGTTTACTGTTCTTTATACAAAGGCGGTGTGATTCTGTGACGCTACCCCCCGCGTCGTATGTTTGACCAAATTCTATCGATTGCATATTTGTTTGAAGGGATTTGATTGAATTATCGATATTAAAATTACCAGAATTTCCAAAAGACAAAGTCTCTTTGTAAGGCAACAGACTATACGAAGATTTATGACTATCGGCGGAGTCGATCGTCTCTAGCTTTATTTCGTTAGGATCAATTTGCATTTTGCTATGTAGACCCCCTCCTTGTAATTTTCTAGTCTGGATAGAAACGACATCTTTTAATTGTTTAACTTCGTCAGTCGTACCACTGGGCGTATCTAAATAATGCGAAAAATATATACCTGATGTTTTCTCTTGGTCTGTCCCTATTTTTTTCATGAATTGAAGCAGCACTGTTTGCGATACATCCACAATAGCTGAGGGTGTACCTGTCAGATTATAAGAAATTGTTGTAGCTTGGACATCTGTTACGGTAAATGTACCATTATATAGAGCTTCATCCCCCCCAGTTACACCGCTGATTGTCACATCATCACCAAGCAGAATTCCATGAGCACTAGGGACGGTTGCAGTTGCAAGGGTCCCGGTAAATGATATACCCGAGACGCTGTGCTCGGTCGGTAAACGTAAAGTATTTTTACCCGCCACTAATTTAGACATGTTATACATCTCATCTGTGAATTGGTAAGTTGCTTTAAACAATTGCTGATCGTCACCTTTGCTAGGATCATACAAAGGATCTCCTGCGACAACTCTCTCTTCTTTTAAAATCGTCATCACATTTCCATTTTCGTCGCCCCCTATCGAAGTAGTCTGCCCTTGTAGAAAAAGTGATGAACTCGATGCTTGTTTCCATACGTATGTTTGAGTTAAGACGTCATATGTAAGTACCTGGCTAGCAACTTGTAAGTCACCAGAAACGCCATCCAAATACTTAGGGTTTTTAGAGGGCAAGAAAAGTTCATATGAAGATGAAGTATTATACGTTTTCAGAGTGACCTTCGACTGTGAAGATGAATAATCATTTGCATATATATCGAAATTTTTCGCAGCAATTGTACTTGGTGCCATTTTTATTATACAAGATTTTTTTTTGCGGCTTCCCTCAGAGCATGAGCGACTATGGAGATGGATCAGATTGCGATTGTGACCTTGAATCTATCTGTTCTAACATTTCTAAGATCGAGGAAGATGCAAGTGCCAAGGATGCATCTCTCGAAGATACTATCGACAAACTTGATAAGAAAGACAAAAACAAACCTTTACCCACCGAGGTTTTTTTCTTTCACGCAAAAATATTTGACTGCTCGAATAATCGTATCTTAAACATCAATGACCTCTAATCCTTTGTTTAGTTTTTTTACGACGTGCTTCACTGCCCCACATATTATAACCAAATTGCATTAATAACAGCGCCACGCCGAGAAATGATATATTAGTAACGAGTTCTTTCAAAAGCGCCGTGATCTCATCCATACTTTTATCCGCCTTTTCCATTGTACTTGCAGCGTTTTCGGTGTTGATTGCGCTTTTATTTTTTAGGTCATTAACCAACTCTTGCCAGATGTCTTTAATTTCAATCCAGTTGTTTGAAAATGGATGCGAGAATAGTTTGGTGATAAACATCCCCTTTACTAGTGGGTTTCCTTTGCTTACAATATTAGCGATGGTGTGAATTTCTTCAAGATTATAATTTGATGTTATATAAGAAGTATCATCTAGTCTTTTAAAAGACTTCAGTATCTTTCTTACTTCATTAATGTCAGTTAACCGCTGAAATTCTTCCCTTTCTTGTAATCTGAAGCTAAACAATTTGTCTGCGATATTGTTTGGTAATTCTTGTATACTCTCATAATATGAACGACGCGCTTCATGATTTTTCATCGATGTGTGTAAAAAATAAACACGTTTCTTAATTGCCTTAATATATCTTAGACTCGTCTCGTCGTTTCTATACTCCTCGTTAAGTTTATTAATCATTTTGTCAAAATCCTGCATAACCTTTAATTCTTCCGGGGGGGGTGCAGGGATGCGGGACTCAGGGATCACATCTCCTAGACGGTTCAGTCTCGGAGCTCCAGTTATCCGGGGGGGGGGTAAGTTAAAATCTAACTGGGCCAGCCTCGCAACCGTCGGCACCTGTGGCCTAAAGACGACAGGTCCCACACGCTCAATAATTTGAGCAGGACCCGCGCTTGGAGCTTCGACTACTTCAGTCGAGTGGGGTGCAATTGTTGGTGCATTAAGAAAGATACCAGAGTGAGCCTGAACATTTTCTAAAGCGGTCTCTTCCTGTAGCGGAAAACCAAAAGTTGGTGCTTCATATTGTGGTAAATCTTCAAGCATTTAAAGTACAACACATTTTATTTTTCAGTTGGATTTCAAGATGCAATGCTCGAGCGACGCGCTGAAAAAAAGCTGTGTGATAGCCCATGCATTCATTATTTTTTGTTTTAATATTTTTAATAATCACAAAAAAAAAAAATCCATTATTGCTAAAATGAATTATCACGCTGATAGCGACAGAGGCTTTACGAATGCTGAGTTTTTATTTTCACAGAATGAAATTTACAATCTGAAAACAAACACATATATATGCCAATATCATAATAACGTAGAATGTTACAAGTATGGCCGTAAATTTCCTGAATTGCGTCAGGCGATGGAATCAAAGTTAATAGTCAACGAATCGAATTTTGAAGCAAATGTAGTAGATTATCTGCTTCATGTACCAAGACTAGTCGCTAGTCACCAACCGCACGATAATGACATAGTGTTTTCTCTATGTGTAATATTTAAATATTTTCTTAAAAGCATCACATATGGAATTTCAATTATTCATAACCAAAAGGAAAATGATGATGTGATATGTCAATCTCTATACGTCAAATTTTCTGACTTACACGCAAATTTTTTAAAGTCTGTGGCTCAAATTATACCACATCTAAAATCTAAAGACCCAATCGTTTATAATGACTATTTAAAGAAGTTATACGATAATATTTACAATTTGTATAAAGAATGTGAATCTAACTATGATTCATATATAAAATATTATAGTGACGATTTCTTTAGCATCAAATCACCAAATGATTATTTCCTAGTCGTGGTAATAATGGACATAATCTTCTTAACACGTGGTGATTTTGTAAAAATACCAAGAAAATTTCTGGAATTTATGCCTCAAAATTGTTTATTATATTTGACAGATGAATTCATAGAAACTTACCCTTACATCTTCGAAGTTGGTATAAAACCATGTCTTGGTTGTTATCTACATAAAGATTACATACGACGTTATGTGTTAGTCAAAAAGCACTTTTCAAATATAAATCTTTATGTAGATGCTACTATGAAGAAACAACGGGAACAAGAATACGTATATATGGAAAAAAAAATACAAGATATTAAATTACAATATGGCCAAAGCATTAAAGAAATATGCAGATATAAAAATTTAAAATGTCCTCCGTTATCACCAGATATAGACGATTCGGCGTATTTTAAATACGTAACACAATTTCTGGAAAAGCATCAAAACAAATTACATATCAATAATTTCTAGAAATGCTTTGCTAGAATTGAAGAAAAATGCCGTAGAACCAGATTCTTGACACAAGTTAACCACTTCAGTAAACCCTTTGTCTTTCGTGACAATATAGAATGCATAGGTAGATTGCAAACACATACGCGATATGCGCCATACAATCAAGACATCGGCTGCATTTTTTGACCCACCCGCTTTTATGATTTTACAACATATAGATGGACAATTAATTCCATACCCATTGTAATGAAGGTCGCAAATTCCTATCACCTCAAAATCAGCGAACTTCGTATAATTTTGGTCTATAATTTGTAAAAGATCGTGTATATTTCCGAGGTCTACAAATAAAACTTTTTTTTTGGTTTTAAGTTCTTCATTTTGTTGTTTTATATAGTTATCATTTATCTTGTACGCCAACTGGCGTACGGCTTGACCAAGTGCTTCGTCGGCATTCATTTTCCATCATACAGATTTTTTTTTTTATTAAAAACATTTGCTTTTCATATAATTGGGGTTTAAGGGTAACACCGATGGGAAAAGTGCTACACAATTTTGTCCTTTAAAATTAATTATATTTAGAATATCTAAATTTATATCTTTCATTTCAAAATCGTCCGTGCAGTTTTCTTTATGCATTTCGTATATTTTAATTAGACTAGTTTCAATCGGCATTTTATCTGTCTGTTTAAAAGAGTTTAATGCATCATCTAATTCTCGTCTATTATATGTCTTCTTGTTCTGTAGTGATAGATATTTGTAGAAGGAATTGTTTAATAATAAAAAGTTAATATAGTTCGCTTTCGCACCTGGGTCACCGTTAATTTGTAGAAAATTCAATTGAAACGTTGGATTATTGTGACAGAGATCGATCAACTTAGATTTTAGTGTATCTAGATTATGAAAAATTTCCATGTTTTTAATAGACAATGTCTCTTCGAATATTTTCTTTATTTTATATTCAATATGTGCTAATTCTTTATGGACATATTCACCGTCTTTGCACTCTTCTAACACTCTATTGTTTGTAACTTTTATTGCTTCTACGTCGCAAATTTCATGTAGTTTTTCTGCATATTCAATATAAATTTCATCAAAATTGTGCCGATTGTCAACGAATAAATCTAATAAAGCTTGCGCTGCTTTATTATTTACTTTAATAATTTTGTCAATAGACTCATCATGCGATTGGTAATACTTCAATTTTGATTGTAATTCGTAAGCGGTACAAAGCAGATCCTGTACCTGGTCATCCCGATGATTAATTTTATTAGAATATTGCTCAAATATACTATCCAAACTAAAGTCGTCCGATATTTCATATAAACCAGATTTATTCATCGGCAAATTCTCTTTTAATATGTTTAAAAAGTCTTCATCATCTATCTTCATATTTAAGATGTCTAAACCCTCTACTGCCATTATATCCCGTATTTTTGTTTTTAATATATCCACTTCAATGTCGTGATTCGCAAAACTTAGATATTTTTTTATTTTTAACACTGATATTTCGTTTTCTAAGTCGTACTTTTCTGTTTTAAGTTCGTTGATTTGGTTGGAGGGGTTTGTTAGTTTAATTTTATTACATTTTTTAATTTCTTCGTCGATTAATTGATTTAACTCTTTATATTCTTTTTCGAATTGATTTAATTTTTCTTTTTGTCTCGTGGTCTCTTCGTCAATTTGCTTTAATACGTCATCATTCTTTACCACACAATAGTCTTCCATGGTTGTACCTGTTATTATATTTTCCAATCGAACGAACAATTCTTGTTTTCTGTTTAACGTTTTAATGTTCTTAAAGAAGCAACGTACAAGATTTGCTACCTCGGTGACTAATGTCTTAGCCTCACCCAAATAAAAAGACAAGTGTTGATACCTCATTTTACACTATAGGTACAAATTTTTTTATACGTTTTTTTTTTTTTACTTATTTCTTAAGATTCTGTATATATTGCTCTAATATATCTACATCCTTATTTATTTTTTGACTATCAAATATGCGACAGAGTATATTTTTGCTCTTCCGGAGAGATTTTGTTAGAAATTTAGCTTTACATAGGTCATCGTTTTTTTCTATGTCACCCGGATTTTCATCTGTTTTGCTTGGTTGAACAATACTAAGCAATACTTTCATAGGATGATAATCGGTGTATTGATCAACATATTTATGTTCTGATTTAATACTCCGTGATACCTTTGAAAATATTTTAAATGTTTGGTTATCCTTATAATTCGTCTGTTTTACTTTGATAGATCGTTTGATAGTAGATAATTCAGAAGAAAGGTATTTTATTTCTGCCTCTATATTTTTAATATATTCATCTCTATTATTTGCTCTATTATATTTAAATTTTTCGTACTCATTTTGTATAGCAGCTTTTTTATCTATCGTATTTTTTTGACTCTTTTTGATATCTTCAATATATCTTAATATATCCGTCGAAACCTGCCCATTACTTCCCGTAGTTTCTTCTATGAGTTTGTCTCTAGCGGCTTTTAAATCTCTGACATCATTCTGCAATTCTTCATATGTGGATATTTCCACTCGTATGCGTCTTAATTCATTTCTTTTCTTACAAATTTCAAAATAGCTTCTATTGTCGTCCGCGTATTTACCCGCTTCTCGTAGTCTTTTAAGTCGATGTAAATCCCGCGAATCATGTTGTGAAAATAGTTCCTTGGAGGCATTGATAATATTAAAAATATCCATTGAGTCCTCGTGATATTTCTTCAGCGAATGTTGCATTTTATTTAGTTTAATTAGTATTTGCTTCAATTCGTAATTTTCAAATAACATCTGCATTTATTGTGACCAAGATTTTTTTTGGCTTCAACATTCTTGGCATATTTGGGCAGTACTAGTGAATAAATTGTAGTTTTGTTTCATTTTCTTTATATGTTTCTTACAAATAATAACCATGACAGACATATTCCCGTGAGCATTTTTAGATGAAATGTTAAAACATATTTTTTTTGAGGAACAATATGCTTCCTTAAAAAAGGAACAATTATTATCATCGTTTTCCGAAAGCTCTAGCTTTACATCTGTCACCTTTGCGCCCATCATATTCATAACTTTTGATACTGCCTCGACGCAGACCATGTATCTCGTGAAAACCAAAAAGTCTATAGAATATTTCAAAATATGACACAGCCTACCACTGGCAGCAGAGCCGGTTCTCAGTAAACGATTTACATAGTTGTTTGCATCTCTCCATATCATCTGATTACATATTGTTTGACATATATACTCAAATGGATAACAATTTAATCCAGCTGATGCTACTCTCCCCATCTGAAGACGGTCGCGTCGATGTAAAAAAACTGTTATGTTCATATCATAATCACCAAATATGTTTTCTTTGTCTTTTAAGATGAGACATTTATCCTTTAACAACACAACTTGCTTTTTGTCATGCTTGTTCACATTAAAAAAATCAAAAATTTGTTTGAGAAAGGTTTTATGGTTCCAGCATTTTTTTGCAAGGCAATATAAAAGTTGCTCACTTGCTCTTGATCTCAACTCGACGTAACAATTGTCTTCGCATATAAGTGGCATGTCTGAGAATACTGACATTAAAATTATTATAAAAAAAATGTATTGCCGCTCTCTTGGAAACGCGTTCGCCTTAAGTCAATTGAGAAATTCACTTTTAAGAAACCGATACGGTCCAATGCCATCATACTCTTTGTGGGACAATGATAGCGTCCAACAAGAGAATATAAATGAGCGCGTGTTGTGGTTAAAACAATTCTTCAACCATACCACGCAGAAATCATGTATCTCTGACGATCTACAGTCACAGGTGATACGAAATGATCACTTTTCTCGTCGATTTTAAAGATTACAATATTACCTAAAGATGGAACCACCGTACGTATTTCATCTGACTCACCTATGAAATGCAAAAGACCACCATAAGAAGCACTCCAATTGGAAGTGAGAGACAAGGTCAGAGCAAACTTACCCTTCCCTTCGTCTCTATGAATATTTATAAAGTCCCCCTTGCTGTAATTTGCTATATTTACTTCTGTGCAACGCAGGCCTCGCGTCTGCGTTATTTTTTCTATTAGATGAATAAATGAACAGTTAGTCATTGTATGTTCAAGTTTGCAACACACACAATCACATTCTTTATAATGCCCATCGATATGTCTCCTAAATCTATAAGCAAATGCTTTATCCAGATTCGATTTTTCGCACAGCTTATAATCTTCTGTTAAATCTGCATTTGGGTCAACATATTTAGGAGTAGAAAGGTTTCGATATTTAAAAGCGTAAACCCACCATTTATATGTATTAAGTTCCTCTATAACTTTGTGCGCAAGTTCTTCAAATAGCATATTTTTCATTAAAACAAACCCGTTATGCTTAAAGTCATTTATGTATACGTCGACATTATCCGGAGGTTTAATGAAATTTGTATATGCCTTTTTGTTTAGGGTCCGCACAGGGTTTATGCTTTCTTGATCGTAGAAATACTCTGCCTTGCCGAACTTTTGATTGTCCTGTAAATTTACGCACGTGTCGCGCCTTAGAAGTTCGGCGATCCTGTAGAAGTAAGACGACCTAGATCCAAGAAGTACCTTTGCGTCTTTCATTATTTGTAAATTTTTAAAAGCCTGTCTCGTCTCTTCAGTGGCCTTGCGTCTTTCTAGCATGTTAGTGTATCGTGCGTTTTGCAAATCTACATCTTCCTCGTTGGTATCCCAAATTACGTCTATATTCAATTTTTTGTAATAATTCTTAATCTCCTCTCTAACCTTTTCTGCTCCAATGGAACATATATATATTCTAAAGTCGCTGCTTAAATCATTTTTCTCTATTATAGCGTTTAATTCGTCAATATATACATCCGTTGATAGAATATACTCAACTTCTGCTTGCGGTGAATTTTCCTTGTCTCCTTTACGAATGTGTATTACAATATCTCTACTTCTATCAAAACCAGAGTTGGCGACAAGTGAGTCGATATGCTCTTGAAATGACGGTTTTAGTATATAGATCTCATTTTGCAGCACATCTCTATACACATCTATGTGCGACGTAGGAAAGTGAATATCCGGGAGAGTCGACGGCCATTGTAAAGTACATTCGCTAGCAGGGATAATTGGAATATACTTAAAAAACGTATTCCATGTGTCGTTTTGTTCGCTCCCATCCTCCACTGATCCATTTAACCTGGGGATATCGTAACCTTCTAGCACGAAGCAAAAACAATATCCAATTTTTTTGGCATATATCGTAGCCTTTAGAACTTCGTATATTATAGCTCCTAGCCCACCGGAATTTAGCTTTTTGAACGAATATCCATACAAATTTGAACTCATTTGACTGTCCATGCGTTTTTTTTCTTCGACATTTAAATACGGTGCGAATGAATTATGGAAATACCATTTCCCATTACAAAACTGAGTTACATTTTCGCAATTTCCTCGATAATACATCATAAACAAGGAAACATTTGAATTACCGCAAACAATATATTTGCATCTACTAATTATAATGACAGTCGATAAAAGATAAAACATCTCCTCATAATTATCGTCGGTGTGAGTTTCATGATGCACTCCTTTTGCGGTGGAACTAGTTTTGTTTTCGTCAAAGATTACCAAATTGTCAATGTTCTTTCCCTTTATAAACTCAATAAATTCGAACGAGTCACTTTGTACTAGTACTTTAACATTTTTTTTAGAAATAACGTTGATTGTTTTGTTGTAAAAATCATCGAATGTTGCGATTTGTGTTTCAATTACCTTGTCAGTTGCTCTATAATAAACAGCTACGGTTTCTTCATAACATATCCTATATTTTTCGATAAGAGTATCGATGATAAAATTTATTTTCTTCGAGGGACTCATATATATTCGCATCGCTTTTGATATTTCTTCGTAATCTAAACTCGAGAAGGGACTGTGAGCGTCGCTCCAAGTGTGTCTTACATCAGTTGATGGTAAATCTAAATCGTAATTATTAAGATAATATTCAAAGTAGTCATGCGTTACATCAAGTCTTTGAAGTATATCTGAATTTACATTCTTATGGACACGTTTATTTGTATACAATTTGAAATTATCTGAAGTGTCTACAAGTGGAGGTTTTCTTTTGTGATCCTTTATATAATTCAAAATATGGTACAATCTAAATAAACAACATGAAAAAAAACCGGCATCATCATCTGGATGTATTAATTTAAAGGTAATTGACCGAATGGTGTCGGAACACGTTTTCTTTACTATACCGTTTTCATCAACGTAACCTCCTACAAACGAGTAATCCTCGGTGAAAGGAATTTTTAAAGGCAATACGTATTCGTTTTTAAATGCTGTAAATGTTGAATGGATGCAACAGTCGTTCTTTATGAGCGGATGCACAACGTCTTGTAGAAAAATTTGATCGTAGAATATGTCATTGGGATCAATATGATGTATATGTTTGTTTAGAAGGTATTTCCAAGATTTGATACTATCGTTTTTAATCACGCCAAACATGCCAGCCATGATAAAATGAGAGTCGTGTTCTGGATGGTCTCTTATGATATGAAAGGTACGTTGAGATTGCAACCATTCATCCACCGCTACTTTTTCTCTGAGTAGAATTCGAGTATCAGTGTCGCGTGATAAGTTTATATGGACGTCTTCGTCATCGATAGACTCAAACCTCCAAGTTCTAGGCCTCGTTTTGTTTAGATCACCGCTTTTGTATATAATTTTCGTATTATGTAATTTTTTTAGCGCGCTTACAGTTGCATCTGGTACTGTTTCTTTATGTATGTAAAACCAACATTCGAATTCTGGATAAAAAAAATTCGCTAATTTAGCGTTTTCGATTGCGCCTATATTATATATACTTTGATCCCCCCATAGACCAAACGATATGACTTTTTTCATCGGTTTTTAAATATCCCAGAAAAAAAAAAAGGAGGTTGTTTTAAAAGAATTCTTGCATTTTATTTCAGAATAGATGCTCGAGTTTGATTCGGCGACTCTGTTTAAGAAAGTGGTTGACTCTATACGGGACATATGTAAGGACACGACCTTTGAGATTTCAAATGGAAGCCTTGACATGCAATGCATGGATAGTTCGCATGTCTGTATTGTAGTATTACATTTGAGCGACTCTTTAAAAGCAAATACTTTAGAACCTATAACAATGTCTTTAAATCTTTCAAACCTTTACAAAGTGTTACAGACCTTCGACGCAG
>MDTG01290767.1_pt1 | contig 13080 bp, 9 predicted proteins | sample 811421 | NCBI WGS metagenome assembly MDTG01 (sample SAMN05326645, study PRJNA326480) | marine metagenome | isolation source: seawater | place: Pacific Ocean: South East | collected 2011
CAAGGTCGCGGCCGGCAAGCCACAACACCGCAAGGCCTGCCAGCGTCAAAGGCGCAGCCAGCATCACGTCGGCCCAGCTACGATCGGTCAGCGCGCCCATCAGCCAGGTGACGATGCTGCTCATGGCAAAAGCGTTGGGGGCAAGGCTGATCGCCAGGCTGGTAAGCGCGCCGGCAAGGCTGGCGATCATCATGCCCGCCAGTGTGAACAGTGCGATGCCGTGCGCGGGATTTGCCGTGCGCCCTGCGATCAGTGCCAGTAACGCCATCGCCCCGCCCGCACCCACCAACGCGAACAGCGGCACGGTGATGGCGCTGGCGGCGCCGATGTAGAGGGCGATCACCGCGCCCAGCGCCGCGCCCGGGGCAATGCCGAACAGGCCCGGATCGGCCAGCGGATTACGCAGGTAGCCCTGCATCGCCGCGCCCGCCGCGCCCAGCCCCGCGCCGATTACCAGCGCCAGCACCGCACGCGGCAGGCGCAGTTCCATCAGGATCGGCATGGCATTGGGCGTTACATCCGGGTCAACCCAGACACGGCCAGCCAGAAGCGAGAGCGGCACGGCAATCGCCAGCAAGGCGGCGAAGATCAGGCTCGCGCGGTTCATTCCACCCGCCGCCGGATTTCACCCAACTGCGCCAGCGCGCGCGGAATGGTGGGACCACCGCAATACAATAGCGATGAATCGAGGTCGTAGTGCGCGACACTCCGGATCATGGCAGGATGATCGAAGGCAATCTCGTCCCCCGCAGCAATCACGACTTGCGGCGGATCGGCCAGCACGTTCTCCAGCGGCAGATAGGCGCCCTGCCCCAGCCCGCGCGCTGCAGAAAGGCTTGCAAAGCCGCTATGTTCAAGCAGCGCATGGGCCAGCGATCCCTCGCCCGCCACGATGCCGCCTTGTTGCCACAGCAGCGCGGTGGCCGGTTCGCCGTGCCAGCGGCGATCCTGCCAGCTTGCAGCGATATCTCGCGAGAGGGTTTCGGCGCGAACGGTGTTGCCGGTGGCTGCGCCAAGCGTCTCTATCTGGGCTAGACTCTCTTCCAGCGTGTTCACCATTCCCATCGTCACGACCGCAATCTCCGCCTGCTCCAGCGCGTGGCGGGTGGACGGCGGGATAAAGGTGTCGGCCACAACGATATCAGGTGCCAGCGCCAGCACCTCCTCCGCCGTGCCGCCCGTGCTGGCATAGAGGGCGGCCTGCTCAGCGGACATGGAACTGGCGGCCGGATCGTGGCTGTAGTGTGATACGGCCAGTAGTTGCCCCGGTGCGGCAATCTCGGCCAGAATGGCGTCCGCGCAGGGGTTCAGGCTAACAATCGTGGGATGCACGCCCGGCGCATTTCGCTGCTGCGGCCCCGAACAGGCGGCAAGCAGCAGGACAAGGCCGGGCGCAAACCTCACGATGCCATTCTCACAGGGCAAGCCTGGCGCCGATGTGGGCGCTGGTACCTGCAGTCGCGTAGCCCGCTGCGGTCTGATATTGCTCGTCCCACAGATTCTCGACCCGGCCGAACAACTGCAACTGTTCGCCCAGATCCCAACTGCCGCGCAGAGTCAGCGTTTCGTAGCCGTCCAGCCGAACGGCATTGAAGGCATCGTCGTAGCTGGACGAAACAACGCGCAGGTCCGCGCCCAGAGTAACTGTGGCAAGCGGCGACCACTCGCCAGTGACAGTCGCCATGTGCCGTGGGCGGCGGGCCAGCGTCAGGCCGGTATCGCGATTTTCGGTGTCGGTGAAGGTGTAGACCGCACCCAGCATGACGCTATCGGCCGGTCGCCCCCAAACTTCCGCCTCCACCCCGCGCGCGCGGGTGCGGGTGATATTGTCGTAGGTGCCAAAGGGACGATCGGTGCAGATGCCCGTCGTCTCGCCGAAGCAGCTGACATAGGCGATCTGATTGTCGGTGTTGCGCTGGTAGAGCGTGACCGCGCCGTACAGCGGCCCTGCCGCACGCTGGCCATAGGCAAGGCCAAGGTCGAAGCTGGTGCTTTGTTCCGGTTCGAGAGCGAGATTGCCGTAGTCGGAATGCAGCTGGAACAAGCTAGGGGCCTTGAACCCCTCACCCACACTGGCGCGCAGCCGCACGTTGCGCGCCACTTCATAGCTAAGATCGGCGCCAAAGCTGACTTCGGTGCCGAAATCGGCGTGATCGTCCACCCGCGCGCCGACGTGGCCGGAAATGGCGTTCCACTCTATCCCGCCTTGAACATAGGCACCCGTGCTGCGCGTGCTCTCGCCCGCATCGAACATCGCGGTGTAGGAAGTCCACTCATTCTCTGCCCCGAAATGCAGCGTTAGAGGGCCGATCGGCCGCCATTCGCCGCGCAAATCCAGCCGGTCTGATTGGCCCTGGCTGGTGAATGTTTCCGCTCCCGTGCCATCTAGGTTGTCGCGATCGGTATCGGCAAAGCTGTAGGCGGCAGACACGAACAGTGCGCCGGTGTCCAGCACCGCTCCGGTAGAGCCGGTGAACTGGCGTGTTTCCTGCGTATCCAGCGTATCGGCCAGCGTGAAGGCGGGAGCGGGGAAGCCGTCGATGTCCAGATCGCTTTCGGCATAACGCGCGCGGGCAAAAATCTCGAAGCGGTCGTTGAAGTAATAGCGGGCGTGACCGTTCAGTGCCCACTGCTCAAAGCCATCAGCCTCGATGCCCGATTCCGCGACGGAAATGCCATCGGTGCTGAACCAGGTGCCCGAAAGGCCAAGGAAGCCTACATCATCGTCCGATAGCCCAGCCGAGACAGCGGCACTGGTGGTATCGCGCGCGCCATATTCGGCAGAGCCGCGCAGCCCGCTTTCAGCGCGGGTGGAGGCAACGATCACCCCGCCGATTGCATCCGAACCCCAGATGGTTGAATTGGAACCGCGCAATATCTCCAGCTTGTCGAGATCGAGCGCCAGCAAGGTGCCAAAATCAAAGCCGCCCGAAGGCGCGGAAGGATCGGAAACGCGTACGCCGTCCAGCACGGCCAGCACCTGCTCGGCCTCGCTCCCGCGCAGACGGACGCCTGTAAAACTGCCCGTGCCGCCATTGCGGCTGATGGCGACGCCGGGCGCGCGTTCCAGGATGCGGGTCAGGTCAGCGCCCTGCACGGCCTTGATCTCGGCCTCGCCGATGACCGTGACGGCTTGTCCGGTATCCTCCAGCTCGATCCGGGTGCCGGTGGCGGTGACAGTGATCGAACTTTCCGCCGGAAGCCGGTTGCCAGGCGAGGGGGCCGGCTCGTCCTGCGCGAGTGCCGGATGTGCGAGAACGGCGAGAGAAGCACCAAGAAACAGATATTTGTACATAAAACCTCCTGTCAAAAGCGAACTTGCCGCTTGTGACGGAGGGAGCGCCCGGAATGGCGCTCTTCCGCTGGCTGTCGGTACACCCCGCCCGATAGCGTAAGCGACCATCACTGGCAGGTCTCCTGGCTCCCGGATCGTCGCTTTGCACCCGCCTTCCCGCTGATAGCAGTGGCAGTTGGGCGCATCGCTCCCCGGTCACAGTTGCGGGGGCAGCGCGGGCGTCAAACCCGCTTCCCTCTTAGGTTCGCTCTCACGAACAACCCGTGACGTCGCCGCCCCGATAAGCGCGTCTCCGCTCGTTTGCAATCCCCCTTCCCCCCCGCCCGATGCAAACTTGGTTAACGGCCCGGTAAACGGCGTCCCTGTCTGGAACGCTTTGTTCGGCGGCGATGATTGGGCAAGCACTTGGCAGTAAGGACGAGGCGTGGATCAGACTGCCCGCCCCGCCCCGCAACAGCTGCTTGCCCAGCGCCGCCGCGCGCGCAAATCGCGCCGGGCCACGATGATGCGCAAACTGGGCGTGCTGGCAGCCGCGCTCGCCGTGCCCGCCATTGCAGCGGAAACCGCGTTCGATCCGGACATTCCGCAAGCACCCGCCGCCAAGGTCCAGCCAATGGGGTTCGAGGTTCCGGGAGAGAGCTTTCCCGGCTCCGCTTTCTATTATCTGGAACAGGCTCCAGCCGAGCAGACCTCCGCCGCAGCCGCCGCCTTCGCGCCGGATGGCCCGGCAGTCCAGTCAGCACAGCTGGCCACCTCCGTTCGACCCGAAATCGGTGCGACCGCTGCCGCGATGGTGGCCATGGGAACGGGCAGCGACATGGTGCGCGCGCAGGAATGCCTTGCGACGGCTATCTACTATGAAGCCGCCAGCGAAAGCGACGCCGGTCAGCGCGCGGTGGCACAGGTCGTGCTGAACCGGATGGCGCACAGCGCCTGGCCCAATACGGTGTGCGGCGTCGTCTATCAGGGATCGGCGCGGCGCACGGGATGCCAGTTCACCTTTACTTGTGACGGATCGCTGGCCCGGCGCCCCTCGCGCGGTGGCTGGGAACGCGCCAGCCGCATCGCCCGCGCGGCTCTGGCCGGACAGGTTTACGCGCCGGTGGGTCTTTCCACCCATTATCACACGCTGGCAGTGCATCCCTACTGGGCGCCCAGCTTGACGCAGACGACAGTAATCGGCGCGCATATCTTCTACCGCTGGCCCGGCGCTGCGGGTGAACGCGCGGCATTTGCCTTCAACTACGCCGGTGGAGAGCCGCGTCCCGGCGGCGCCGCTACGCAGGCAATCGCACGGGCGGAGGGGCCGGATCCCGTCGCACTGGCAAATGCCACCAGCTTTGCAGAGGTTCCGGTGGCACAGCCTGCACAGGCGCAGCCCGCCCCGGCACAGGTCGCAGCCGCCACCTCTGCGCCTGCAAGCAACAACCGCCTGCCCTCCTCCGGCACAGTGCGCAGCGAATATGCCAACAGCGGGCGCTGGATCGAACGCGATTGATAGGGCGGGAAAAACGCCCTCAACAATTCGGAAACCATCCCTTCCAACCTTCGCTTAGCGCAGTTTCGGTAAAGGTCTGTACGCCGCCCAACGCGGCCAACAGAAAAAGATACCGGAAGTTCGCACCACATGCCCATACGTTTTGCCGCATCGCTCAAGCGCGCCCGCTGCCGGATGCCGCGCGGAAAAGTGCGCGCCCTGCATCTGCGCCCTGCAAATGACAATCGCACCAAACAAGTTGCCAATCTGCACCTGCATGCAGCCCTGCGCCACTTTGCCGAGCATGGGCTGGCCGCAGCAGACCATGCCCGCCAGCAGGCCGTGGCCGCTGCCGCAGCCGGCGATCGCCAGATGTTCGAATGGTGGCTGGAAATCTGCCGCGCACTGGATCGGCGCATGGCCAGTCGTATCGACATCCCGGCACAAGCCGGCGGCTGACGCACCACCCTCCAGCTGCATTACAGCTGCGTCCTTACCATGACAGGTTTGGGAACCCCTGGCGCAGCCTTGCGTCTTTTGCTTTATCGTTACTGACAATCCGCAGGGCGTTATTGCTATTGCGAAGTGTTTGCAAGAAAGAAGTTCTTTTGACTGTTGCAATGCATTTCGCTGCGTCCTAGGGCGGGCCCTATCGAATCCGGGTGGCGAATCCCCGCGTGGGCGCTGGGGGAGTCACCAAGGCAGGCTGAGGCGCCCGAGAAGGATAGAGAGTTCCCATGGCTCGCAAGAAGATTGCCCTTATCGGCGCCGGTATGATCGGCGGCACCCTTGCTCACCTCGCTGCGAAGAAAGAAATGGGCGACGTCGTCCTGTTCGACATCGCGGAAGGCATGCCGCAAGGCAAGGCGCTGGACCTTTCCCAGTGCGGCCCGATCGAAGGCTTTGACGCCAAGATCACCGGCACCAATGACTATGCCGATATCGCAGGCGCGGACGTGGTAATCGTCACCGCTGGCGTTCCCCGCAAGCCGGGCATGAGCCGTGACGATCTGCTGGGCATCAACCTGAAAGTGATGAAGTCCGTCGGCGAAGGCATCAAGAACAACTGCCCCGACGCATTCGTGATCTGCATCACCAACCCGCTTGACGCGATGGTGTGGGCGCTGCGCGAATTCTCCGGTTTGCCGCATAACAAGGTGGTCGGCATGGCTGGCGTGCTGGACTCTGCACGTTTCGCCACCTTCCTCGCCTGGGAATTCGAAACCAGCGTGAAGGACGTCAACGCCTTCGTGCTGGGCGGCCACGGTGATACCATGGTTCCGGTGCTCTCCTACTCCACGATTAACGGCATCCCGGTGGCCGACATGGCCAAGATCAAGGGCGTTTCCGAAAGCCGCCTTGACGAAATCGTGGACCGCACCCGCAAGGGCGGCGGCGAAATCGTCGGCCTGCTCGGCACTGGCTCGGCCTACTATGCCCCCGCTACAAGCGCGATTTCCATGGCCGAAGCCTATCTGGGCGACCAGAAGCGCATCCTGCCGTGCGCCGCGCACCTTACTGGCGAATACGGCGTTGACGGCCTCTACGTCGGCGTGCCTGCGGTGATCGGTGCCGACGGCATCGAAGGCGTGGTCGAAATCGAACTGTCGGACGAGGAAAAGAACAACCTGCAGGTCAGCATCGACGCGGTGAAGGAACTGCTTGAGGCCTGCAAGGGCCTCGATAGCTCGCTCGCCTGATCCTTCAAATTCAGAACAGATAAGGGGCGAACGCCATGAGCATCCTCGTCGACAAGAACACCAAGGTCATCACGCAGGGGATGACCGGTAATACCGGGACGTTCCACACGCAGCAGGCGCTGGATTACGGCACGCAGATGGTTGCGGGTGTCACTCCGGGCAAAGGCGGGCAGGAGCATCTTGGCCTGCCGCAGTTCAACACTGTGCGCGAGGCGAAAGAAGCCACCGGCGCCACCGCTTCGTGCATCTACGTGCCGCCGCCCTTCGCGGCGGACTCCATCCTTGAAGCGATCGAGGCCGAGATCGAGCTGATCATCACCATTACCGAGGGTATCCCGGTAATGGACATGGTGACCGTGAAGCGCGCGCTGACCGGTTCCAAGTCGCGCCTGATCGGCCCGAACTGTCCCGGCGTGCTGACGCCTGAGGAATGCAAGATCGGCATCATGCCGGGCAAGATCTTCCAGAAGGGCAGCGTGGGCGTTGTCTCGCGTTCGGGCACGCTGACCTACGAAGCGGTGCACCAGACGACGGCGGTCGGCCTTGGCCAGACCACCGCAGTCGGCATCGGCGGCGATCCGGTGAACGGCACCAATTTCATCGACGTGCTCGACCTGTTCCTGGACGATGATGAAACCAAGTCGATCATCATGATCGGCGAAATCGGCGGCAGTGCGGAAGAAGAAGCAGCCGAATTCATCAAGGCCGAAGCGGCCAGGGGCCGCCGCAAGCCGATGGTCGGCTTTATCGCGGGCCGCACGGCCCCTCCGGGACGGCGCATGGGCCATGCCGGCGCCATCGTGTCGGGCGGCAAGGGCGATGCAGAAAGCAAGATCGCGGCGATGGAAGATGCAGGCATCCGCGTTTCTCCCTCGCCTTCGGAACTCGGCACCACGCTGGATGCGCTGCTGAAGGAACTGGCATAACCGTCCGCCCGTTTCGGGCTTACCGGTTTCAGAAATGCGAGGCCCACGATGGGTAAAGAGCCTGACAATTTTCTCCCCGAGCTACCTTCGCAGGATGGCGCGCAGCCCGGTCCATCGTGGGGTAATCCACGCTGGCCGCTGACGGATGATGCCGGCGGTTGGTCGCAGGCCATGGACCCGACCGATATGGTCGCCGTGGTAAAGCAGGCAGCCGCCAAGGCGGGCAAGCCAACCGATTCCGCATCAATCGAGGCGGCTGCACGCGATTCCATCCAGGCCATGCTGATGATCCGGCTGTACCGCGTGCGCGGTCACCTTGCGGCAAAGCTGGACCCGCTGGGTCTGTCGCATCTGGATGAGCCGGTTGAGCTTACCCTCGACTGGCACGGCTTTGCCGGACAGAAGGACAAGGAAGTTTACGTTGGCGGCGCCTTCGGCTTCGAATGGGTGAAGGTTGGCGATCTCTACGACGCGCTGCGGCTGACCTACTGCGGCCATGTGGGCCTGGAATACATGCATATCGCCGACACCGAGGAGCGGCGGTTTCTGCAGGACAAGTTCGAAAGCCCCGAAGACACCATCCAGTTCACGCCGGAAGGCAAGAAGGCGATCCTGAAAGCCGTCATCCGCGGCGAAGAATACGAAAAGTATCTCGCCAAGAAGTATGTCGGCACCAAGCGCTTCGGCCTCGATGGCGGCGAAGCGATGATCCCGGCGCTGGAAGCCGTGATCAAGTACGGCGGGTCCATGGGCGTGCGCGAGATCATCTACGGCATGGCCCACCGTGGTCGCCTGAATGTGCTCGCGAATGTGATGGCCAAGCCGTTCAAAGTGATTTTCCACGAGTTCTCGGGCGGCAGCGCCAACCCCGATGATGTTGGCGGTTCGGGTGATGTGAAATATCATCTGGGCACCAGTACCGACCGCGAATTCGACGGCATCAAAGTGCATATGAGCCTGGTGCCAAACCCCTCTCACCTGGAAGCCGTGAACCCTGTGGTGCTGGGCAAGACCCGCGCACAGCAAGCGTTCCATGACGATCTGGACAATCACGAACAGGTGCTGCCCGTGCTGATCCACGGCGATGCCGCCTTTGCCGGGCAAGGCGTGGTGTGGGAATGCTTCGGCCTTTCAGGCGTGCGCGGCTACAACACCGGCGGTTGCATCCATTTCATCATCAACAACCAGATCGGCTTCACCACCAGCCCCAAGTTCGCACGTTCCAGCCCCTACCCCTCCGATGTGGCAAAGGGCGTGCAGGCTCCGATCCTGCATGTGAACGGCGACGATCCGGAGGCAGTGACATTCGCCTGCAAGCTGGCCATCGAATATCGCCAGAAGTTCAAGCGCGATGTGGTGATCGACATGTGGTGCTATCGCCGCTTCGGCCATAACGAGGGCGATGAGCCCAAGTTTACCCAACCGCTGATGTACGATGCGATCAAGGGTCATCCCCGCGTTTCGGAACTCTATTCGGAGCGTCTGAAGGCAGAAGGCGTGCTGGAAGAAGGCACCGCGCCGGAAATGCGCGATGCGTTCATCGCGCATCTCGACCAGGAGTTTGAGGCCGGAAAAAATTACAAGCCCAACGAGATCGACTGGTTTGCCGGACGCTGGAGCGGCCTGCACAAGCCCGCCGACCCGGAAACCGCGCGCCGCAATGTCGAAACCGCAATCGACAAGAAGCTGTTCGACAGTCTGGGCCGCACGCTCACCACAGTTCCCGAGAGCCATGACATCCACAAGACGCTGGGCCGCGTGCTGGACGCCAAGCGCGAGATGTTCAACACCGGCGAAGGGTTTGACTGGGCAACGGCTGAAGCACTGGCGTTCGGCAGCCTGGTTACCGAAGGCTTTGGCGTGCGCCTGTCCGGGCAGGATTCCGGCCGTGGCACGTTCAGCCACCGCCATGCTATCTGGGTCGACCAGAACACCGAAGAGAAATACATCCCGCTCGCCACGCTGCCGCATGGGAAGTTCGAAGTGTACGATTCCACTCTGAGCGAATTCGGCGTGCTGGGTTTCGAGTACGGTTTTGCCCTGGCCGATCCCAAAACCCTGGTGCTGTGGGAAGCGCAGTTCGGCGATTTCGCCAATGGCGCGCAGGTGATGATCGACCAGTTCATCGCCGCGGGCGAGGTGAAGTGGCAGCGTGCCAATGGCCTCGTCCTGCTGCTGCCGCATGGCTACGAAGGTCAGGGCCCGGAGCACTCTTCCGCGCGACTTGAGCGTTTTCTCCAGCTGTGCGCGAACGACAACATCCAGGTGTGCAACATCACCAGCCCGGCAAACTATTTCCACGTTCTGCGCCGCCAGATGCTGCGTCCGTTCCGCAAGCCTCTGGTGATCATGAGCCCCAAGAGCCTGCTGCGTCACCCGCAAGCAAGAAGCGGCGCCGAAGGTTTCGTGGGTGACAGCCATTTCATGCGCCTTCTCTCCGACCGGACCGAGATCGCGGACAAGAAAGTTCGCCGCCTGGTGCTGTGTTCGGGCAAGGTTGCTTACGATCTGATGGACAAGCGCGACGAGGAAGGCCTGGACGACGTTTCCATCGTCCGCGTGGAGCAGTTGTATCCCTTCCCCGGCGAGCCGCTGGCCGTGCGCATGAAGCGCATGACCAACCTTGAAGAGGTGGTCTGGTGCCAGGAAGAGCCGCACAACAACGGTGCGTGGTTCTTCGTCCAGAACCGGATCGAGGATGCGCTGACAGCCGCCGGTCACGAAGGCATGCGTCCGCGCTATGCCGGACGTGAGGAGGCGGCATCGCCCGCAACCGGCTTCGCCAAGCGTCATCAGGTCCAGCAGGAGGCGCTGGTCTCCGTTGCGCTGGGCCTTTCGGAACGCGGCAAGACCGCCGCTTCGCGCACCACGCGCGCCAAGAAATAACAGACCAGAGCCAAGGAACGCACCACATGGCAACCGAAGTAACAGTCCCAGCGCTTGGTGAATCGGTCACCGAAGCTACCGTTGGCGAATGGCTGAAACAGCCCGGCGATGCCGTGGCCGCGGACGAGCCGATCGCCAGCCTCGAAACTGACAAGGTGGCCGTGGAAGTCCCCTCGCCCGTTGACGGCGTGCTGGCCGAATTCACCGTGGAACTGGGCGCTACCGTGGAGGTGGGCGCCGTGATCGCGCGGATCGAGGAAGGCGCCGAAGGCAAGGCCGCCAAACCGGCAGCTGCCAAGGCAGACGATGCGGCGACAGCAAGCGCCAGAGAAATGGAACAGCTGCCCGACGATGGCGGTGCAAAGGGCGGTGATGCCCCCACGATGTCCCCTGCCGTGCGCCGTGCGGTGCTGGAGCACGGCGTCGATCCTACCTTGATCAAAGGCACCGGCAAGGACGGCCGCCTGACAAAGGAAGACGTGCTGGCAGCGGCGAAATCCAAGGGCAGCACCCCGGCCCCGGCCCCGGCCCCTGCCGCTTCTCCCGCTCCGGCTGCCGCCAAGGGCGAGCGCCGTGAAGAGCGCGTGAAAATGACGCGCATGCGCCAGACCATCGCCAAGCGTCTGAAAGGCGCGCAGGAAGAGGCTGCGCTGCTCACCACGTTCAACGATGTGGACATGACGGCCGTGATCGAGGCGCGCGAGGCCTACAAGGATCTGTTCGCCAAGAAACACGGAATCAAGCTGGGCTTCATGAGCTTCTTCGCCAAGGCTGCGGCGCTGGCGCTGAAGGATGTGCCTGCCGTTAACGCCCAGATCCAGGGCGATGAAATCGTCTATCACGACTATGTCGATCTGTCGGTCGCCGTGTCTGCGCCGAACGGTCTTGTCGTTCCCGTGGTTCGTTCCATTGACCAGATGAGCTTTGCTGAAATCGAGCTGGCCATCGCGGATTTCGGCAAGCGTGCCAAAGACGGCGAGCTGACGATGGAAGATATGCGTGGCGGCACTTTCACCATCTCCAACGGCGGCGTGTTCGGATCGCTGATGAGCACCCCGATCATCAACCCGCCGCAAAGCGCCGTGCTGGGCCTGCACCGCATCGAGGACCGTCCGGTTGCCGTGAACGGCGAGGTGGTGATCCGCCCGATGATGTATCTGGCCCTGTCATACGATCACCGCATCATCGATGGCCGCGAAGCCGTGACCGCGTTGAAAATCATGAAGGAAGCGATCGAAGATCCCATGCGGATGCTGATCGACCTCTGATGCACTTTGACGAATCCGGCCTGAAAGCGGAGTTTTCGTTCGAGCGGCAGGCCCGCACCGGCTGGAATGATTTCTGGCGTCGCATCGGCGGCGTCCCCGACCTGAAAGGCAAACGGGTGCTGGATTTCGGCTGCAATCGTGGTGGTTCGGTTCACCGGGCCTTGCAGGAGGGCGCGGCTTCGGTGACAGGTATCGATGTCAGCGAAGCAGCGACCGTTTTCGCCCGCGAGCGGCTGCAGCCGCAATGGGGCGAGCGGGTGGAAATCCTGTGCGGCAATCTTGCAGACATGGATCTTGACCCATTCGACATCGTTTTTTCGGTGAACACCATGGAACATGTCGAAGATCCCGCAAAGGCGCTGGATGCCATCGTTTCGGTATGCAAGCCGGGCGCAGAGATGTTCTTCGGATTCAGCCCGCTATGGTATTCGCCTTTTGGGCACCACCACTATCCGCAAACTAAGGTGCCATGGCTGCACATCCTGCGCGGCGATCGTATCGTCCTCGATGCGCTTGAGGCCCATACCGGCTCGCGCCCCGCTTCGGTGAAGGAAGCTGGCTTCAATTGCGCAACGCCAAGGGATTTTCGCAATGCCCTTGAAGCCCAGCCGGTGCAGGTACTATCGAGCAGGCGCAACGTCGGGCGGACACCGATGCGCACCCGGATATCCCAGGCATTGCTACCCCTGGGAATCATCCCGGCCTTGGAAAAATACGTGACAGTGGGCATGTTCTGGCACCTGCGCAAACTGCCCGGCAACAAGGAATTGACTTCATGAGCGACTACGACGTTCTCGTTATCGGTGCCGGACCCGGCGGCTATGTTGCAGCGATCCGCGCTGCGCAGCTGGGGCTGAAGACTGCCTGCGCCGAAAGCCGGGAGACGCTGGGCGGAACGTGTCTCAACGTCGGCTGCATCCCTTCCAAGGCCATGCTGCACGCGTCCGAATTCTTCGATGCTGCCGCCAATGGCACGATGGAAAGCATGGGCATCGAGGTGACGCCCAGGCTCAACATGGAAAAGCTGCACGGTCAGCGCATTGACGCGGTAGACGGGCTGACGAAGGGCATCGAGTTCCTGTTCAAGAAGAACAAGGTCGACTGGAAGAAGGGCCACGCCAAATTCGTGGATGCCCACACTGTTGAGGTGGGCGGTGAGACAGTGACGGCCAAGGAAGTGGTGATCGCCACAGGTTCCAGCGTCACTCCCCTGCCCGGCGTGGAAGTCGACAATTCCAAACACGTGGTGGTGGATTCCACCGGCGCGCTGGAACTGCCAAAGGTGCCGGAACACATGGTTGTGATCGGCGGCGGCGTGATCGGGCTGGAACTGGGCAGCGTATGGCGCCGCCTTGGCGCGAAAGTCACCTGCGTCGAATTTCTCGATGAAATCCTGCCCGGCATGGATGGCGACGTGCGCAAGGAATCGCGCAAGATCTTCAAGAAGCAGGGCATCGAGTTCAAGCTGTCGACCAAAGTCACCGGCGTTACCGTCAAGGGCAAGACCGCGACCCTCACGCTTGAACCA
>MDTG01066884.1_pt1 | contig 13079 bp, 11 predicted proteins | sample 811421 | NCBI WGS metagenome assembly MDTG01 (sample SAMN05326645, study PRJNA326480) | marine metagenome | isolation source: seawater | place: Pacific Ocean: South East | collected 2011
CTGGCGTACTCAATTACTTTTTTTCCTCTTATAGGATTATAAGTTGTACCTTTTAAAGCTCCTTTAGTTTCAGGTATAATATTAGCACCATAAAGACTATCGTATAAACTTACCCATCTTGCATTTGCAGCATTTAACAAAAATCTCGCATTTGAAACTGGACAAACAAGCTGAGGTCCACAAATATTTGATATTTCTATATCTATATTTTTTTTTGGTATTTGAAAATTTAATCCTGTTTTTTTTAAATATCCAATTTTTTTTAAAAAAGATTTGTATTTTTTAAGATTAAGTTTTTTCCCTTTTCTTTCAAGATGATAAGAGTCGATTGATTTTTGTATTTTTTCACGAAATTCTACTAGCTTTCTATTTTTTGGTGTCAGCTTATGAATGGTTGTATTAAGTCCACTCCAAAAACGATCTTTTGATATTTTAGTTCCTGGCAAAAGCTCTTTATTGATAAATTCATAAAGAATTTTTGACACAGATAAATCACGTATTTTTATGAATTGTTCTTTTTTTTTCATAAAATTTTTATTTTTACCATTTTATTGCCTATTTTTAGTTTATAAACATAAATATTATATGAAAAATTATCTGAATTTTGAACTAGACATAAAAGACCTAGAAAATGAGTTAGAAAACCTTAAAGATCCATATAATCAAGAAGGGCTTTCAGAGGTAAATACGGACAAAATATCTAAACTACAAACAGACTTAGATAATAAACTTAAAGAGATTTACTCTAATTTAGATCCTTGGCAAAAAACTTTAGTTGCAAGACATGAGGATAGACCCAAATCAAAATTTTTTATAGATAATTTATTTGAAGATTTTATTTCCCTATCTGGAGATCGTTTTTATAGTGAGGATAAATCTGTAATAACTGGATTTGCAAGATTTAATAAAAAGTCTGTTTTAGTAATTGGACAAGAGAAAGGTGATGATCTTGAAAGTAGAATTGATCATAATTTTGGGATGATGAGACCTGAAGGATACAGAAAATCAATCAGACTAATGAAACTTGCAGATAAATTTAATATTCCAATAATTATATTTGTTGATACTCCCGGCGCATACCCAGGTGTTGGTGCTGAGGAAAGAGGACAAGCCGAGGCAATAGCAAGATCAATTGAGTGTAGTATGGAGCTTAAAGTTCCAACAATTTCCATAATTATTGGAGAAGGTGGCTCGGGGGGAGCTATCGCACTAGCATCTTCAAGCAAAGTTATAATGTTAGAAAATGCAATATATTCGGTGATCTCTCCTGAAGGATGTGCAACCATACTATGGCGTGATCCTAAAAAAACTTTAGAGGCAGCAACTGCAATGAAACTTTCATCTAACGATTTATTAGATCTTAAAGTTATTGATGAGATTATCCCTGAACCAGTAGGTGGAGCTCATAGGGATAAAAGTTTGATTCTGAATAGCGTTAAAGAGTCAATTATTAATAGCCTTAATGAATTTTCAAATTTAACAGGAGAAGAAATCTATAATAAAAGAAAGGAAAAGTTTTTATCTATAGGTAGAAACAAAGGTTTTGCATCTTCTTCAAGTCCAAAAAATAGCCTATCAATAGAAAATAATTTTATTAATAAATCATTAAATCAATATAGATTGAGAAAAAAAGAATTTCTCTCTATATTTTTAATTTTATTAGTAGCTTTTTTTGTAGCAATTTTCTTTTTTTAAAATCTTCCACAACAGTGCTTATACTTTTTATTTGATCCACAAAAACAAGGTTCATTTCTACTCATTTTTTTACCTATGTACTTTGGATCAATTTTTTTTTCTTGTAAACTATTTTGATTTTCTTCAGAAGACTTTTCTATTACTTTTAAATTAAGTAGAATTGTTATTAAATCAAATTTTAATTTCTCTAATAAGTTTTCAAATAATTCGAATGCTTCTTTTTTATATTCAATCAAAGGATCTCTTTGTCCATAGGATCGTAGTCCTATAACTTGCCTTAATTGCTCTAAATATTGAATATGAAGCTTCCAGTTTATATCAATTGTCTGAAGTAAAATTCTTTTTTCTAGTTCTTTAGATTGGTCTTGTCCAATTATATTTACTCTATCATTTCTTATTTCTAAAAATTTATTTTTTAAAATATTTGCAAATTCATTATCTTCTTTATCCAATAAACTTTTAATTTCCTCGTCGCTTAAGCTTTTGCCAACTAATGATTTAGTCTTTGCCTCTAATTCTTTTTTATTATTTAGATTTACTGATAAATTTTTTTTTGAAATTAGATTTGATATTGCATCATTTAAAAAATTTTCGGAGTAATTAAATATTTCCTCAGTTTTTATTATATCTTTTCTTTGACCAAAAATTACATGTCTTTGATCATTTAAAACATTATCAAATTTCAATAAAGTTTTTCTTATATCAAAATTTCTTGCCTCAACTTTTTGTTGTGCTCTTTCTAACGCCTTATTAATCCATGGATGATCTATACTCTCACCGTCCTTTAATCCTAATTTTTCTAGAATGTTGTTCATAGACTCAGACCCAAATATTCTCATAAGATCATCCTCTAAACTTACATAGAAAATTGAATTTCCCTCATCTCCTTGTCTTCCAGATCTTCCTCTCGCTTGATTGTCAACTCTACGCGACTCCATTCTCTCTGTTCCTATTACAAATAAACCACCAAGCGATTTTATTTTTTCTTTTTCAATAGGTATTTTATTATCCGAACTATTTTCTTTTTTACCACCAAGCTGTATGTCAACTCCTCTACCAGAAATACTAGTTGTAATAATTACTGATTTCAATTTTCCCGCATTTGCTATAATTTCAGCTTCTCTTTCGTGATTTTTAGCATTTAACACTGTGTGTGGTATGTTTTCTTTTTTTAAAAGTGAGGAGTATTGTTCAGATTTATTAACACTAGATGTAAATACTAACGTTGGTTGACCTTTGCTATAACATTCTGAAATTTTATTTATTATAGCAATATTTTTTTCACTTTCAGTTCTAAATATTTGATCATTCCAATCATTTCTTATCATTTTTTTATTTGTAGGTATTACGGTAACTTGAAGACCGTATATTTCTGAAAATTCTTCTGCCTCTGTTAAGGCTGTTCCAGTACATCCTGATAACTTTTTATAAAGCTTGAAATAGTTCTGATAGGTTATGGAGGCTAAAGTTTGATTTTCATTTTGAATTTCAATTTTTTCTTTTGCTTCCAAGGCTTGATGTAGTCCATCTCCATATCTTCTACCCTCTAAAATTCTACCTGTTAATTCATCAATAATTTTTAATAGACCATCCTGAATAATATAGTCTCTACCATTCTGATATAAATGATTTGCTCTTAAAGCTTGATTAACGTGGTGTACCAACGTTAAATTTGCTGGATCATAAAAATTATTATTTTTTAATATATTTGCTTGAGTAAAGACTTTTTCAATATTTGAAATACCATCATTTGTTAAAAATATATTTTTATCTTTTTCATCAATTTCAAAATCATTTTTTTTTAATTTTTTAATAAGTTTATCAATTGCCAAATATTGACCAGTTTTATCTTCTGCTGATCCAGAAATTACTAAAGGAGTCCTTGCTTCATCGATTAGGCAAGAGTCAATTTCATCCACTATTGCAAATTTATGATTTCTTTGAACCAATTCGCTAACTGAAAATTTCATATTATCTCTTAAATAATCAAAACCTAGTTCACTATTGGTTGCATAAGTAATATCTTTATTATAGTTTAATTTTCTTTCATCATCTAATTGTTCATTTGAAATATATCCCGCTGAAATACCAAGAAAATTATAAATTTTATTCATCTCTGAGCAATCCCTTTTTGCCAAATAATCATTCACAGTAACTATATGAACACCTTCTTGATTAAGAGAATTTAGATAGGCCGCTAAAGCAATAGTTATAGTTTTACCTTCTCCTGTTTTCATTTCTGATATTCCGCCCTGGTGCAAAACTATTCCACCCATAATTTGCACATCAAAATGTCTCTCGTTACGTGTTCTTTTTGAGGCCTCTCTTACTAAAGCAAAAGCTTCTGGCAAAATATTATCAATTTTTTCACCTTTTTTTAGTCTTTCTCTCAAATCTAAAGTTTTTTGAGGAAAATCGGCATCATTAAATTTTATTATTTCATCCTCAAGTTTATTTACTTTGCTCAAAATCGTTTGTAATTTGTCTAACTGTTTTTGATTATGAGATTTAATAAGCTTAGATAGTAAATTTAAAGGGTTAAGCATTTAATTTTATTTTGATATATAATTTAGTTATATCGAATAATATAGGAAGAAAATATTATTTTTAAACCTTATGGCACTTAATTTTAAGAATTTATTTACAAGTGAAAGTAATAAGTCGAAATTAAGCGACTTTCAGGACCTCGACCATTTAAACGGTCTTGCATTATCTATAACAAATGCAAAGCTTTACAATCCATCTAGAGATGATGTTGTTTTATTCTATTTTCGAAATGGAGCAACTTATGCATCTGTATATACTCAATCTGCAGTAATTTCTGAGAACATTAAATGGAACAAATCTATAAATAATAAAAAAGTTAAAGCATTGCTAGTTAACACAAGAAATGCAAATGCATTTACTGGAAAAAAAGGCTATCAAGCAATGAAAGAAATTGCAGAGGAATTGTCTGATCAACTTACATCAAAGCAAAAGTTGGATGAAGAAAAACCAGAAAAAGTTAAGCCTAAGGATATCCTTTTTGGTTGCACTGGAACAATAGGCGAAACATTTCCAACTGACAAAATTAAAAATAGTTTAAAAGAAATTGTTGAAAAAATTAAATATAATCAAAATAAGTATGTTTGGACTAAGGCTGCATTAGGAATTATGACAACTGATAAAGTTCCTAAATTAGCCATGGACGAGTGTAAAGTTGGTAACACTAACGTAAAAATATATGGAGTTGCTAAAGGCTCTGGAATGATTTATCCAAATATGGCAACAACACTTGGATATATTTTTACAGATGCAAAAATTGCCCCAAAAGTCCTTAAAAAATTATTAGCAAAAAATATAGAAACAACATTCAATGCTATAAGCTGTGACGGGGATACTAGCACTAATGATATGGTATCAGTTTTTGCGACGGGATCAGCAAATAATTTAATTATTAAAAATATTAGAGATGAAAGAGTTAAGGAGTTTGAAAAAAGTTTTCATAGCGTTTTATTAAGTCTTGCTAAAAGAGTAGCAGCTGATGGAGAGGGTGCATCAAAATTTATAACTATAAATGTTAATAAAGCAAAGAATGAAAAGGATGCAAAAAAAATTGCATTCTCCATTGCAAACTCACCTCTTGTAAAAACAGCTGTAGCTGGTGAAGACCCAAATTGGGGAAGAATTATAATGGCAATTGGAAAGTCTAGAGTTTCAATAAACCTTAATAAACTTAAAATTAGCTTTGGACAAATGCCTGTAGTTGATAAAGGAGAGTTAGCTCAGAGCTATAACGAGGACGAGGCAAAAGAATATATGAGAAATGAAAAAATTGATTTTAATATAAATTTAAACACTGGATCAAAGAAATTTACAGTTTATACCATGGACTTAACCAAAAAATATATTGAAATTAACTCAGATTATAGAAGTTAATATATTGAATTTTGAAAAAAAATAATTACGTTTAATCCATGATTAAATATAAGCTAGAATGTAAAAAATGTAATTGTACTTTTGACAGTTGGTTCAGCTCCTCTAAAGAGTTTGATAAATTAAAAAAATTAAATCTAGTTAATTGTAGCGCATGTAACTCAACAAGCGTTAAAAAATCATTAATGTCACCTAAGATTATAAATAACAAAGATTTTTTAAATGATACTAATCAAAATGAAAAAAAACTAAAAGTTTTCAAAAATAAGATAAAAGAGTATCAGAAATTTATAAAAAATAATTTTGAGTATGTGGGAAAAAATTTTTCGTATGAAGCAAGATCATTACATTATAATACAAAAAAAAAGTCCAAAGGTATTTACGGCAAAGCTACTAAAAATGAAATAGAAAGTTTAAGAGAGGAAGGCATTGAAACGCAAACAGTACCTTGGGTAAATGATAAAGATAATTAAATTTTTTTAAATTTAATTATATAATTAACATCTTTATCTTTACTTAGTTTCCATTCATTATTCAAAGGATTAAAAACCATTCCATCAATATCATCTGCTTTCAATGAATTTTGTTTACCAAATTTCAAAACTTCGTCAGGAGTTAAAAATTTATTCCAGTCATGTGTACCAATAGGTAGCCATCTTAAAATATATTCTGCTCCCAAAATAGCAAAAATGTAGGATTTTAAAGTTCTATTCAATGTTGCAATAAACATTAAACCATCCTTTTTTAAAAAATCAGCACTTTTTTTTATAAAAAAATTGACATCTTCAACATGTTCAACAATTTCCATATTTAAAACTACATCAAACTTTTCTTTAGTAACGAAATTTTCAGGAGAACTACAAAAATAATTAATTTTAAGATCATTTTTTTCTGAGTGAATTTTAGCTGCATTAATATTTTTTTCAGAAGCATCAATCCCTGTTACATTACCACCTAGTCTTGCAAGTGGCTCTGATAATAAACCACCTCCACAACCAATGTCTAAAATATTTAAGTTTTTAATAGGCTTCTCAGAATTAGGTAATTGAAAATGGTTCACGGTTTTTTCTTTAATATATTTTATCCTAATTGGATTAAATTTATGCAAAGGTTTAAATTTTCCACTTGGATTCCACCAGTCCTCAGCAATTTTTGAGAATTTGTCTATTTCTTTTTTGTTAATTGTGCTACTTTTCATTGATTATTGACATTACAATCAAGATGTATTTTATCAACATATTTTAAAAAAAATTAATAAATATCAATGAAAATTATAGTACTTAAATTTGGTGGAACTTCAGTAGGAACAACAGAAAAAATCAAGAAGATTTCAAAAATTATAACTAGTTTTACCAAAAAAAAAATCAAAGTAGTAGTTGTATCATCTGCGATGAGTGGAGTTACGAATGATTTAATAACTAAATCGAGAAGAATAAGTCCGAACTTCAACCCTTCTGAGTATGATGTTTTAGTTTCATCAGGTGAACAAATGGCTTGTGCATTAATATCTGGTAGGCTTAACCATTTAGGATATAAATCTCGATCTTGGCTAGGTTGGCAAATACCTATAATTACTGAGGGCAATCATAAATCTTCTAGAATTGTAAAAATCTTTAAGACAAAAATTTTAAAATATTTAAAGGGTGGTGGTATCCCTGTAATAAGTGGCTTTCAAGGAGTAAATTTTGAAAATAGAATTACAACTCTTGAAAGAGGTGGCTCTGACTCAAGCGCAATTATGGTTGCAAAATTTTTAAATGCAGAAAAATGTATTATATATACTGATGTAGAAGGTGTTTATTCAACTGATCCAAATCTTACAAAAAAAGCAAAAAAAATTGATAAAATATCTTATGAGGAAATGCTAGAAATGGCATCACTAGGTGCGAAAGTAATGCAACCAGCCTCAATACAGGAAGCAAGGTTAAATAGAATAAATATAGATGTAAAGTCTTCTTTTAGTAAAAAGTCTGGAACTTTAATAACTAAGCGAAAAAATATTAATAATAATAAAATAATAACCGGTATATCTTTTACCAAAAATGATTCCAAATTTTCACTGATTGGAGTTGTAGATAAACCTGGTATAGCAGCTTCAATTTTTGAACCTTTATCAAGAAATTCGATAAATGTAGATATGGTTGTTCAGAATATTTCTGCAGATGGAAAAGAGACTGACTTAACATTTACAGTTAAGACAGAAGATTTAAATAAAGTAGAAAAATTAATTAAAAATAACAAAAAAATTAAATTTAAGGATATTTTAATTGCTAAAAATGTGTCAAAAATCTCAATAATTGGAGTTGGTATGATTACAACACCTGGTGTAACATATAGAATGTTTAAAGCACTTGCAAAACAGAAAATTAATATTCAAGTAATATCTACATCAGAAATAAAAATTTCTGTTTTAATAAATAGAAATTTAGTAGATAAAGCAGTCAAGGCACTTCATAAGGAATTTAAATTAGATAAATGAGCATAAGACCATTTCGAGACATTAAAAGAAAAAAAACAAAAGTGATCAATGTTGGCAAAGTAAAAGTTGGGGGAGATAATCCAATTACAGTTCAATCGATGACAAACACTTTGACTAAAGATATAAAAAAAACGATTAAGCAAATTCAACAAATAACTGAAGCAGGTGGAGATATAGTAAGAGTCTCATGTCCAGATGAAGAGTCAACAAATGCTCTTAAACAAATCTCTAAACATGTTGATATTCCTATAGTTGCTGATATTCATTTTCATTACAAAAGAGCTATCGAAGCAGCAGATAATGGAGCTAACTGTTTAAGAATAAATCCTGGAAATATTGGTGATAAAAATAAAATAAAAGAAGTAATTGAGGCAGCTAAAAATAATAATTGTTCAATAAGGATTGGAGTAAATGCTGGATCTCTTGAAAGTGATATTTTAGAAAAATACAAAGAACCCTGCCCGGAAGCATTAGTTGAAAGCGCCATAAGAAATATTAAAATTTTAGAGGACTTAAAATTTCAGAATTTTAAAATAAGTGTGAAATCATCTGATGTTTTTCTATCTGTAAAATCTTATCAGCTTCTTTCAAAACAGACAACGTATCCTCTACATTTAGGAATAACCGAGGCTGGAAGTTTTGTACCTGGAAGTATAAAATCAGCTATTGGTCTTGGCAATTTATTAATGGAGGGAATAGGAGATACAATACGTGTTTCTTTGTCAGATGACCCAGTTGAGGAAGTAAAGATAGGTAACGAAATTCTTAAATCAATAGGACTTAGAAATAGAGGGGTAAAGATAATATCCTGTCCTTCGTGTGCAAGACAAGGTTTTGAAGTAATTGATACAGTAAAAATATTGGAGGAAAAACTTTCACATATTAAAGAACCAATAACTTTATCTATAATAGGCTGTGTTGTTAATGGACCTGGGGAAGCGGCCACAACTGATATTGGAATTACTGGTGGAGGAAAAGACAGTAACATGCTTTATTTAAATGGTGCTCAAAATAAAAAATTAAAAAATAAGGAAATTATTTCTAAAGTAGTCGATTTAGTAGAACAAAAAGCTCTTGAAATTCAAAAAAGTCAAAAATGATACCTTTAGATAAAGTACAAGATATCATTAAAAAACACTCAAAACTTGAGACTGAGCTATCGTCTGGGAATATAGATAAAAAAAAATTTGCTGAAATGTCAAAAGAATATTCTGATTTAAATGATATTATTAATGAAGCAAAGTTTTATTGCTCATTCGATATTGAAAAAAATGACTTAGAAAAAATTATAAATGATAAATCTAGTGATAATGAAATGAAAGATTTGGCTAATTCTGAACTTTTAAAATTAACCGAGAAAAACAAATCAATCGAAAAAAAATTAAGACTATTTCTTTTACCAAAAGATGAAGCAGATAAAAAAAATGCAATCATAGAGATAAGAGCTGGAACTGGTGGACTGGAAGCAAGCCTTTTCGCTGCCGATCTTTTTAAAATGTACGAAAAGATTAGTCATAAAAAAAAATGGCTTTTAGAGGTAATCAGTATATCTAAAAGCGATGCTGGAGGATTAAAAGAAGTAATTGCCTCAATTAAAGGAACGAATATTTATTCAACTTTAAAATATGAAAGTGGAGTTCACCGAGTACAAAGGGTCCCAGATACTGAGACTCAAGGAAGAGTTCATACTTCGGCAGCAACGGTAGCAGTATTACCAGAGGCGGAAGAAATTGATGTAAAAATTGAGGATAAAGATTTGAGAATAGACGTTTTTAGAAGTAGTGGTCCCGGAGGTCAGAGTGTAAACACAACAGACTCAGCTGTAAGAATTACACATATACCTACAGGCATAGTAGTAAGTCAACAAGATGAGAAATCGCAGATAAGAAATAAAGAAAAAGGCCTTAAAATTTTAAGATCAAGAATTTATGAGTATGAGAGAAAAAAAAAGGAGGATGAGAGATCAAAAGACAGAAAAAACAAAATTGGATCTGGCGATAGGTCTGAAAGGATAAGGACATATAATTTTCCCCAAGGAAGAGTCACTGACCATAGAATAAATATGACTTTACATAAATTAGAGGAGTTTTTAGAGGGTGAAATTTTTGATGATTTTATAGAAAATCTTAACCTTCAAGCTCAAGAGGAGAAATTAATTAATTTAAACTAAATGAAACAAAATATTAATGATTTGATAGAAAAAGGTAATAAACTTTTAAAAGACAAACAAATTTTATCCTATCAACTAGATACTGAGTTACTACTATGTGAAGTTTTAAACAAAAATAGAGATTATCTTTTCTTAAATAATAACGAAATTTTAAATGAAAATAGTATTAAAAAGTTTAACGAACTTATAAAAAGAAGATCTAAAAAAGAGCCTTTAGCTTATATAACAAACAAAAAAGAATTTTGGAAAACTAGCTTTTATGTTAATAAAAGTGTTTTAATTCCAAGGCCAGATACAGAAATCTTAATTGAAGAAATGCTAAAGTATTACAACAAAAAAGATAATATATCTGTTTTAGACATTGGAACTGGCTCAGGCTGTATAATTATATCACTTTTAAAAGAAAGAAAAAATTTTACAGGTACAGCCATAGATATATCAAAAAAGGCTTTAAATATTGCTAAATACAATGCAAAAATACATCATTTAGATAATAGAATTAAATTTTTTAAATCATCTGTTGACAATTTTTTTAAAGGTAAATATGATTTAATTATATCTAATCCTCCATATATTAGCAGTTTAAAATTAAAATATTTGGAAACTGATATATTGAGGTATGAACCTATTCAAGCTATTGAAGGAGGCCTTGACGGTTTAAAAATATATAAAAAAATCGTCAAAAAGTCATCTGGAATGCTGAAAAGAGGTGGAAAGCTAATTTTAGAAATTGGATTTGACCAAAAATTAAAAATGTTAAAACTACTTAGTAAAGAAAATTTTTTTGTAAATAAAATAGTTAAAGATTATGGTAAGCGAGACAGATGTCTAATATGTACCAAATTATAATATCAATTTTTTCATGAGATCATTTAGGAATAATAATAAAAGATCGAGATTTAGATCCAATGGGGATAAGAATTTCAAAAGAAATGGTCAAAACTCTACTTTTATAGAAGGGCAAAACTTCCAAAGAAAGTCACCTGGTAGAAATAATCAAAATGCATCAAAGCTTATTGAAAAGTATAATGACCTGGCTAGAGAAGCATTATCAAATGGTGATAAAATTTTATCAGAAAATTATTTCCAACACTCTGATCACTTTTTAAGAATATCTAATGAAAGAGAAAGATTTTTTGATAAAGATAACAATAAAGTTACTACAAAAGAAGTGGAGACTAGTAAAATAGATTCAAAGTCGAGCAATGAAGATGTGGAAAAATCTGCATCTTAATTTAACTATATTTTTGTATTAGTTCAGATTTCAAAACATCAGTTTTTATTTTATTAATTTCAAACTCTTCCCTCGACTTACCTTTTAAAATTTTTCCAGATGGTAATTTCAAAGTTTGTGAATTTATTCTTTTTCCATTAAATATTACTTCATAGTGAAGATGTGGACCAGTTGATTTACCTGTAGAGCCAACATATCCAATTATCTGTCCTTGTTTTACTCTTTTACCTGTTTTAGCTGCATTTGAAAACTTTGAAAGATGTGCGTACACTGTACTATAAGTTGAGTTATGTTTTATCTTCACACAATTTCCACCACCTCCACACCAACTCGCCTTAATTACAACACCGTCCCCAGAAGCCATTATTGGAGTTCCTTCTGGCGCGGCAAAGTCTGTGCCTCTGTGCATTTTATTGAAACCATCTATTGGATGTTTTCTCATTCCGTAGGGAGACGAAAGTCTAGCACCATTAATCGGTGTTTTCATAAGTGCTTTTTTTGCACTTTTACCATTAATATCATAGTGACCTTCACTACCTTTTTTATTAAAATAGTAAAGAGAGTTACTTTGATTACTTAAATTTAAATCTGCAAATAAAATATTCCCTGTGTTAAAAATTTTTTTATTTTCATCTTCATAAACCTCATAAATAATTTGAAAACTGTCGTTTTTTCTAATATCTCTCTGAAAATCAATTTGAAAACCATATATTCTAGCAAACTCCACGATTACATTTGCTGGAATTCTTTTATTTGCAGCGCTCCTATATAGACTTTGTGTAATTTTTCCTTCTGCAAAAACTATTCTTCTTTGCAGATTTGTTACAATTTCTTCCCTAGTAAAAGTGTTACTTTCATAATTTCTAGTAAGTGCCAGTTTTTTTGTTTTAGATACGGATAAAACTAATTTTGAAACAGTTTTGTTGGAGTTATCAATTGTAAATTTTATCTTTTCTCCAACTCTTAAACTTTTAATTTTTTTTGTTTTTAATAAACTATTTAAAATCTTATTAATTTCAGATTGAGGTATGTCGTAAGATTTAAGAACGCTATTAATACTCTCATTTTGTTTTATTTTATGTTCAATGTTTGAATATTTTGGCTGAAAACCTTGAAATATATTGTTAAAGGTTTTTTGGAAGTATAAATTATTAATAAGTTTAATATATTCCTTACTTCTTTTATCTTTAGAAAATTCAAAAACTTGTGTCATTAAAACTGAAATTAAAACCAAAAAAACTACGAAAAAAAGCTCCTGATTTTGTTTGATTTTGTCTTGAAAATTTTTTGTATTAAGTTTCATGAATTTATTTCAATTAATAATTTAGTATTAACAAAAAATCAAAAAAAACCCTATATTTATTGACTTTTTTTAGATATTTTTTCGATCTTAACTACTTGATTTACTTTTATTTTAGCCTATAAGCATCAAACTTTCTCACTAAATTAGCGTAAAACTTAATATTTTAGGGGAATTTTTTTGGGTCTTATAGACCCAAATAGCTATTTTAAAAGTAAATATTTAAGAAGAGAAGTGTGGACGGTTAAGGTTACCAAAATTTGTCGTACACACTTCAACATATATA
>MDTG01240629.1_pt1 | contig 13079 bp, 10 predicted proteins | sample 811421 | NCBI WGS metagenome assembly MDTG01 (sample SAMN05326645, study PRJNA326480) | marine metagenome | isolation source: seawater | place: Pacific Ocean: South East | collected 2011
CGTTTGCCGTCCCCATTACGCGCCATCGCATGGCCATCCAATGTGGTGGCAATATTGGCTGGCGCTCCCGGAATTTTCAGCAAAATAGCACTGACCGCGCCCCCCGCGACCGTCGAGGTGTACAGCGCTCCGAGCAAAATTAGCCCATGAGCGGGCTCCATCTTAAAGGTGAAAGGAATAGCCAAGGCCACCGCCATGGTGGGCGAAAGCCCCGGTGTGGCGCCAAGTATCAACCCAAAGATTGTGCCCAGCAACAGCATGCCAAAGGCCCAAAGGGTGAAGACATCGTCAAAGTAGTAAAGGAACTCCATCGGTGATCCACATTTCAGTGTTGTGCTTGACTTATTAAGTTAAGCAATGAAAATAGTAATGCAAACGTTTTCATAAAATTTATCAAAATGAGGTTTTTATGACTTCAAAACAGAATAATAAGGCTGATATTGTGGATGTTGCACGCCGTGCAGGCGTCTCAATTTCGACGGTTTCTCGCAGCTTTAACCACCCGAATTTGGTGAATCTTACGACTCGCAAAAAGATTGAAAAATCCGTGAAGGCCCTGGGTTATATCCGCAATCGTGCGGCCCAGGCGATGCATGGGCGGCGCAGTGGTACGATTGGTTTGATCGTCCCAACCATTGATCATGCAATCTTTGCAGAGGTTATCCAAAGTTTTTCAGACGCGGTAGATCAGGCCGGCTTTACCTTGTTGATTGCCAGCCATGGGTTCGATCTGGAGCGCGAGTATGCCGTGTTGCGAAAATTTCTTGAGCACCGGGTGGATGGGGTGGCATTGATTGGGCTGGATCACTCCGAACCGACCTTCCAGCTTTTAGACCAACAGGCCGTTCCGGTGATTTCTATCTGGAATTATGAAGAGGATAGCCGCATTTCCTGTGTTGGCGCTGCCAATAATGAAGCGGGGGAGATGGCCGCAAGACATGTGCTCGATTTAGGGCACAGGCGCATTGCCTTGGTGTTTCCTAAGACTGTCGGCAATGATCGCGCGCGGGGAAGATTGGAGGGAGCTTTGACGCAATTGCGGCGCCAACAGGCTGAGCCGCCAGAAGCCTGGACCATACAGGCCCCTTATAATATCGCCGAAGCTAAGGAAGCCTGTGGCGCATTGTTTGATCTGCCGGAACGCCCCACCGCGCTTCTTTGCGGCAACGATGTAATCGCGCAGGGGGCAATTTACGCCGCTGTCCAGCGGGGTGTGCAGGTGCCAGAAGAGCTGTCTGTTTTGGGAATAGGAGATTTCAAAGGCAGTAAAGAGATGGAGCCGCCCCTGACCACGATCCATTTTCCGGCCGAAGAGATTGGCGGTTTGGCCGGGCGCGAAATGTGCGATTTAATTGCGCAGTCGGAAGACTTGAAATCTACGGGGCAGCTGGTGCGCAAAAAATGTCAGATCAGCTTGGCGGAGCGCGCAACCTGCCTGCCAGTGCGTCGTCTGCGCAGATCTGATCGGTGAAGTATTGTGTAAAGTAAAATGGAATTTTCCGCAAAAAAGCTGAGCTGCCCCTTCCAATAAGGGCCGGTTGCGTTATCGTCCATTGGAAGCCAAATGAATTTCGGCTCATTATCTGGGAGGATACTATGAAGAATCTAGGAATGAAGACGGCGATTGCTGCATTGACAGTTACCTTTGCTGGCGAAGCGATCGCGACAGAGTGGAATGTTTCTGTATGGGGCAAGCGTCGGGCGTTTACCGAGCATGTTGAGAAGTTGGCGGAACTGGTCGCAGCGAAAACCAATGGCGAATTCACGATGAATGTCAGCTATGGGGGTCTGTCAAAAAACCGCGAGAACCTCGATGGGATTTCTATCGGGGCCTTTGAAATGGCGCAATTCTGTGCTGGCTACCATCCTGATAAAAACCGCGTTGTGACAGTGTTAGAATTGCCGTTCTTGGGCGTTGCAAATCTTGAAGAAGAAGTCGCGGTCAGCCATGCTGTCTATGCTCACCCAGCAGCGACAGAAGAGATGGCGCAATGGAATGCGCGTCTGCTTATGACTTCGCCCATGCCGCAATATAACATCGTTGGTACTGGCGATCCGCGCTCGACCCTCGCTGACTTCGAAGGCATGCGCGTACGGGCCACAGGCGGTCTTGGCAAGGCATTTGCGGCTGTTGGCAGTGTGCCCACATCCGTGACAGCAACCGAAGCCTATCAGGCGATGGAATCGGGTGTTGTAGATACCGTGGCCTTTGCGCAGCATGCGCATCTGTCCTACGGCACAATTAACCGTGCGGATTGGTGGACAGAGAACCTGAACCCGGGCACTGTAAATTGCCCGGTCGTGGTCAATATCGATGCCTATGAAAGCTTGTCTGACGCGCACCGCGCTGTATTGGATTCGTCTGTTGATGAGGCGATCGAATATTATCTCGAAAACTATGGCGCATTGCTGCAGCGTTGGGATGGTGTTCTGGCTGAAAAAGGCGTTGAAAAAGTCACCATCAGCGATGCCGAATTGGCAGCGTTTCGCGCCAAAGCCGCCGATCCAATCCGCGCGGCTTGGATTGCTGATATGGAAGCTCAGGGCATTCCGGGTCAAGAATTGTTTGACCTTGTCATGACCACTTTGGAAAATACCCGTAAGGGCAACTGATCCATGCGCACCTGCCCCTTTTCGCGAGGGGCAGGTGTTTTTGACATTTTACGCCCTGTCAATTTACGCTCTGTCAATTCACCCTGAAGGCGACGCTATGGCTTCATCCTCATCTGTTCTGCAAGACGATTCCTGGCTTAGCCGCGCTGATCGGGTGCTGTTGCCTGTTGAACGTGTCTTTGCTCTGCTCAGTGGCTTGGCCGTATTTTCACTTATGTTTCTCGCAGCCTACTCTGTGTCTGGCCGCAAATTTTTAAATCAACCCTTGAATGGCTACGTTGACTATATCGAGGCGGCCATGCCGGTGATTGCCTTTATGGGAATTTCCTATGTGCAACGCTTTGGCGGTCATATTCGTATGGATATGATCATCGGCAAGATGCGTGGACGGGTGCTCTGGGCCTTGGAGTTTCTGACTGTGACGTTAATTTTGGTGGTCATTTTGGCGCTGATCTGGGGTTCTTGGGCGCATTTTGACCGCAGTTTTGATTTCAGCAAACCTATTTGGAGCCGTGACAGCTCGATCGACATCGGCATTCCAATGTGGCCGGCCAAACTCTTGGTGCCCGTTGCCTTCTCACTCTTGGCGGTGAGGCTCGTGCTGCAAATGATTGGCTATGGCCGGGCATTGGTGCTCGGACTGGAACGCCCGGTGGCCGTGCCCCTGATCTTAACAATTGAAGAGCAGGCCATGGCGGAAGCGGCCCATTTGGCGGAGCAGGAGTGATGGATCCTATTTCAATTGGCCTATGGACCACCGGCGGCATGCTGGTTTTGGTGTTTATCGGTATGAGGGTGGCTTTTGCCGCAGGTCTTGCCGGTTTTGTTGGCTTGTTTTGGTTGCGCTGGAACGGTTTTGATTATGATCCGGCAAAATTTGGAAAAGCCCTGACCATCAGCGTAAAAATTGCTGGCCAAGTGCCGCATTCCAAAATAGCTGCCCAGGCTTTGAGCCTTATTCCGACGTTTATTCTGATCGGCTATTTGGCCTATTACGCTAAGCTGACCACGGCTCTTTTTGAGGCTGCGAAACGTTGGATCGCTTGGGTGCCTGGCGGTCTCGCGGTCTCAACGGTCTTTGCTACGGCAGGTTTTGCGGCCGTTTCTGGCGCATCGGTGGCCACGGCGGCGGTCTTTGCGCGGATTGCGATCCCTGAGATGCTGAAGATTGGGTATAACAAACAATTTGCCGCTGGGGTTGTGGCAGCTGGCGGGACTTTAGCCTCGCTCATTCCGCCCTCCGCTATTTTGGTTATCTACGCAATTATCGTTGAGCAGGACGTGGGCAAACTGTTATTGGCGGGCTTTATTCCCGGTGCTTTTTCCGCTTTGGTCTATGCCGGACTGATCATCGGTATCGCAGTGATTTTCAAAAATGTCGGCCCACCGGTTTCAGGCTTCACCTGGCGTGAACGTTTTGCAGCCCTGCCACCAGCTTTGCCGATTGTCGCTGTGGTGGTGATTATCATCTTCTTTGTTTACAACCCCTTTGGCGATGCCTGGGGTACGCCGACCGAAGGTGGCGCCGTCGGCGCTTTCATCGTGTTTCTAATGGCCCTTTATCGTGGCATGCGCTGGGCGCAGTTGAAAGATGCATTGCTTGAAACCGCGAAGCTGACTGTGATGATCTTTTCAATTATTTGGGGCGTGCTGATCTATGTACGGTTTTTGGGATTTGCTGATCTTCCGGGTGTGTTTTCTGACTGGATTACCAGCTTGGATATGGTGCCTTTGGTTATTTTGATCTGCATTCTTTTGGCCTATGCGGTCCTTGGTATGTTCATGGATGCGATCGGCATGTTGCTGTTAACACTGCCTGTCGTCTATCCGGCCGTAATGGCGCTCAATGGCGGTGAATATGTGACTGCGGCCGATAGCGCCTTTGGTATGAATGGCACGATGTGTGCGATTTGGTTCGGGATATTGGTGGTGAAAATGGCGGAGTTCTGTCTCATAACTCCGCCTATTGGGCTCAATTGCTTTGTGGTTGCCGGGGTGCGCGATGATTTGACGGTGCAGGATGTCTTCAAAGGAGTCACCCCATTCTTCCTTGCGGATGGTGTCACAATTGCGCTTTTGGTTGCCTTTCCGGGAATTGTACTCTGGCTGCCCTCTTTGGTGGGTTAGCGCGTTGAATTTTCTCTTGCCTCTTGTGACGGGGCATGAAAGCGATTGCGTATGAGCGAGCAAGTTGCGGATAGGCCAATTGTTGGCGCATTGTGGATGGGGCTGTCGGGACTGTGTTTCATCGGCGTGTATGTCGGCGTGAAATTGGTCGGCACGCGTTTGCCCGCGGCAGAAAGTGCATTTCTTCGCTATTCTTTAGGGCTGGTGTTCTTGTTGCCGGTTCTGCGTGTTTTGTTGCGCGAGGGGCTCACTTGGCAGGTGACCAGGCTCGGTGCAGGGCGCGCGTTTTTGCACACCTTTGCTGTAACACTTTGGTTCTACGCTATGGCCCGCATTCCAATCGCGGAGGTCTCTGCCATGGGATATTTGACGCCAATTTTCGTGACATTGGGAGCGGTTGTAATTTTGGGCGAGCGCTTGGCGCTGCGCCGGGGGCTTGCGATTGTTGTGGCAATATTGGGCGTGATGATCATCTTGAGACCCGGCATTCGTGAGATTACACCGGGACATATCGCCATGCTGGGTACAACGTTATGTTTCGGGGTGAGTTACCTCATCGCCAAGCGCTTGACCGATTTAGCCAGCGCGGACATGGTGGTGGCCTTGTTGTCCGTGGGTGTGACCATTGGGCTTATCCCGCTGACAATTCCCGTCTGGATTCCGCCCACAGGTTTTGAAGTGGCCATGCTATTCGCGGTCGCCACTTTCGCTGTTGCTGGGCATTACTCCATGACCTTTGCCTTCCGGTCGGCCCCGCTGACGGTCACGCAACCTGTAGGTTTCTTGCAGTTGATTTGGTCTGTTGCCACTGGATATTTCTTATTTGGCGAGCATATCGATGCTTTGGTTATATTGGGCGGGATGATTATCATTGGTTCCGTTCTGTATCTCACTTTGCGCGAGGCGCAGTTGAAACGAAATCGAGAAAGAAAGACCCTCCTATGATTGATCCAAAACCCACCGCGAGCCACTTTATCAATGGTGCCTATGTTGAAGACAAGGCCGGCGCACCGATTGATGTGATTTACCCCGCAACGGGAGAGGTCATTGGTCGGGTGCATAGCGCGACACCGCAGATTGTGCAGGCGGCGCTTGCGGCGGCCAAAGCGGCCCAGCCAATCTGGGCGGCGATGACGGGTACAGAGCGCGGCCGGATATTGCGCAGGGCGGCAGATATGATGCGTGCGCGGAACCGTTCATTGTCCGAATTGGAAACCTATGATACCGGCAAGCCCTTGCAGGAAACTTTGGTGGCCGATGCCACCTCTGCGGCAGATGCTTTGGAATATTTTGGTGGCCTGGCTGGGAGTCTCACCGGGGAGCATGTGCAGTTTGGTGAGGATTTTATCTACACGATCCGGGAGCCGCTCGGAGTTTGCGTTGGCATTGGCGCTTGGAATTACCCCACGCAAATTGCCGCTTGGAAGGCAGCGCCAGCTTTGGCCTGTGGCAATGCAATGGTCTTTAAACCCTCCGAAACAACGCCGCTTTGCGCATTGCAGGTGGCGGAAATTTTGCATAAGGCCGGTTTGCCAGCCGGGCTGTATAATGTGGTGCAAGGATTGGGCGATGTCGGGGCGGCCTTGGTGAGCGATCCTTTGGTGAATAAGGTCTCGCTCACAGGCTCGCTGCCAACAGGCCGCAAAGTCTATGCTGCCGCTGCGGAGGGAATGCGCCATGTAACCATGGAACTAGGTGGGAAATCGCCGCTGATCATCTTTGATGATGCGGAGCTGGAAGCCGCGGTGAGCGGAGCCATCTTGGCCAATTTCTATTCCTCTGGCCAAATTTGCTCGAATGGCACGCGCGTCTTCGTACAAAAAGGCATCAAGCCGGCCTTTCTCAAGCGGCTCTCTGAGCGTTTGGCCACAGCGATCTTGGGGGATCCTATGGATGAGGCCAGTAATTTCGGTCCTATGGTTTCAGAGCGGCAACGCGATATTGTGGAGGGATTTATTGCCAAGGGTAAGGCGGAAGGGGCGCGACTGATCTGTGGCGGCACGCGGCTCGATCGCCCGGGCTTTTGGTTGACACCTGCGGTATTTGCGGATGTGACAGATGATATGACCATCGCAAAGCAAGAGATTTTTGGGCCAGTCTTATCGGTGCTGGAATTTGATGATGAGGCGGAGGTCTTGGCCCGTGCCAATCATACGGACTACGGGCTGGCGGCCGGAGTTTTTACCCAAAACCTGCCGCGGGCCCATCGGATGGTGAAGGCTTTGGAGGCCGGGACCTGCTATATCAACACCTATAACGACGCCCCAGTCGAAGCGCCGTTTGGCGGTGTAAAACTTTCTGGAGTGGGTCAGGAGAACTCAAAAGCTGCGATCAATCATTACTCGCAGCTTAAATCTGTCTATGTCCGTCTGAGCCCATTGGAAGCGCCCTATTAGGGGCAGCTGGGTGCCGCTGCTGGATGCGGGCGTTGTCTCATCCCACTTGATAGGGCAGGATGCCGCGCAGATCTGGGTTTACCTGCAAATTGCGCTCTAGGGGTGGCACGGAACGTTGGTGGCAGTTGTGACGCTCACAAATTCGGCACGATATGCCAATGGGTTCCACCTGTGCATTGGCGCTGGTGTCGAGCCCGTCGGCATAGACCAATGAGCCTGCGTGCCGCATTTCGCATCCCAACCCGATGGCATAACGCCTTACGGGTGCGCCCCATGCGCCGCCAGATTTGCTCACATCCCGCGCCAGGCAGAAATAGCGTTTCCCGTCGGGGGTTTCGGCCATTTGTCGCAAAAACTGTCCCGGGGTTTCAAAGGCGCGATGCACATTCCAAAGTGGGCATGCGCCACCAAAGCGGGCAAATTGTAATGAAGTGGCTGAATGGCGTTTGGTAATGGTGCCGGCCTGATCGACTCGGACGAAAAAGAAGGGCAAACCCTTTTGCCCGCTGCGTTGCAACGTAGAGAGGCGATGGGCGACCTGCTCGATGCTGGCGCCAAACTTCCCGGCCAATTGCTCAAGATCATGTCGCAGATCCTGTGCGGCAGTCAAAAAGGTGCCATAGGGCATGAGGCTAGCCCCTGCATAGTAATTGGCCAAACCCAATTTGGCGATGTCGCGGGCAGCAGGTGAATGGAATTTGGCAAAATCCAATGTAGCATCCAGCAGATCGTTTTGCGTCAGCAGGGCGAGTTGGATCAGGAGTTGAAAAGTCGCAGTGGGCTCAGGCAGATGCGTGGAAAGGGTTAGAATTTTGCTTTCTGGCTCATAGCTGCGTAGGGCCGGATCGCCGCTGCGCCGTAGCGTTACGCCATAGGCTTCAAGCCGCGCAATCGCATGGGCGTGGATCCTGCCCTTGGCGTCGCCTGCGAATCGTTCCGCGGCGCGGTCCACTGCATCAATATAGTTGTCGCAATAATGGAAAAAATCTCGAACCTCTTCCCAGGGGCTCGATTGCAGGCGGCTGTCGGCGCGGCCGAGAGCTTCATCTAAAGACGCCAGCCGCTCATGAGTTTCACGATAGGCCCGGTGGAGCTGCAAAAAAGCACGGGCCAATCCCGGGGCGTTGTTTGCGGCCATGCGGATATCGGCCAGATGCGGCGCGTCTGCGCCAAAAATTGGGTCCGTGGCCGCCTCGCGCATATCGCTGACCAGTCGCGCATTATCGCCTGATACAAGTTCTGTAACATCAAAACCAAAGACGTCAGCCAAAGCTAAAATCACCGCTGCAGACACAGGGCGGTTATTATTTTCCATTTGATTGAGATAGGGGAGTGAGACCTCAAGCCGCTCAGAAAATTCCCGTTGAGTGAGATCAACTTTGCGCCGCAATTCGCGCAGTTTTGTTCCGGCATAGAATTTTTGTTTGGCCATAGAAAGCCGCTAGCACAGTAAATTTGCAAACTCAACTTTGTGGATTTGCGGCTTCAAGACTGCTGGTGCGTTTTATCACATAGATGATGGTCAAAATGGACAGGCTGGTGGTGACCAGCATGATCAGCAGCAGGGGCAAAGCTCCGGTTCCGGGCACCAATATGGCCCCGGTGCCGATTGCGATCAAAGCGCCGCCACCGGTATTGATCGTGCCGCCAATGCCGGAGGCGGAGCCAGCTAAATGTGGTCGGACTGACATCATGCCCGCCGTGGCGTTTGGCAGAACCATACCATTGCCGAGGCCCATAAAGCAGACACAGCCAAAGAAAGAGATCGGTTGCGCCTCGGTGAAGAGAAACAAGCTGATGCTCAAGACCAATCCTAGGCAGGTCAAAATCGTGCCGATCAGCACCATACGGTTGACCCCAAGCGCGCTTGAGAAGCGCCCCGATATGCCGTTTCCGACGATATAGCCCAATGAGGGCGCGCCGAGGTAAAACCCCAAGGTGGCGGGCGATAGGCCGAATATTTCACGGCCAACATAGGCACCGCCGCCCAGATAGGCGAAATACGCGCCGGCACTGAAGCTGGCGGTTAGGCAATAGCCCCAAAAGCGACGCGACTTCAGTAGCTCTGGATAGGCGCGAAATTGTTCTGCCATCGAGCTGGTTTGATGAAGATTGGTTTCTCCCATGTCCAAATAGGTCAGGGCAAAGACGAAAATACCCACACCCAGCAGAAGCCAAAAACTTGCAACCCAGCCAAATTGTGCCTCCAAGCCGCCGCCCATTGCTGGTCCAATGAGCGGTAAGATGGCCATGCCCATTGTCACATATCCTAGCACTGAAGCTGCTTGATCTTGGCTGCATGTGTCGCGAATGGCCGCGCGCGACAGAACGAGGCCAGTGACCACAACCGCTTGCAGCAAGCGACAGATAAGAAAAACCTCAAAGAAGGGGGCGATGATGCAGCCCACTGAGGCGGCGCAAAAAATGGCTAAGGCGACCATCACCACAGGCCGGCGTCCGTAGCGGTCTGACAGCGGTCCGACAAAGAGCTGGAAGACCGCATTCATCGCTAAATACAGACTTACAGCGAGTGTCGCGCTGGCGTAACTGACATTGAAGGTTTGGGCCATCGAGGGCAGCGACGGCAGAAAGATGCTGAGGCCCAAGGCGCCGACCGCCGAGAGGCAAATTAGTGTGAAGATGCTCGGCGGAGTTGAATTGTCCAAGAACTTGGAGCGGGAATAGCTATTCATTATAAATCGCTATCGTCGGCTGATGGGCTTGTCCAGACTATTTGCAATTATTCAATTATTCAGATTGACGCCGCAAAATATTTGCAAATATTCGAAATTCACCTTCGCTTTGCCTGCATGGCAGGCTATGGTCGCACAAAGAGGATCTGCCATGATGAATATTTTGAACGAATTACAGAATCGGCGCGACATTGCCCGAATGGGCGGTGGTCAGCGCCGGATTGATGCGCAGCACGCAAAGGGAAAACTCACCGCGCGCGAACGGATTGATTTGCTGCTCGATGAGGGCAGCTTTGAAGAATTTGATATGTTTAAAGCCCACCGCTGTGTGGATTTTGGCATGCAAAAGCAAACCTACCCCGGTGATGGCGTGGTCACGGGTTGGGGCACGGTCAATGGGCGGATGGTCTATGTTTACAGCCAAGATTTCACCGTCTTTGGGGGTTCATTGTCAGAAACCCATGCGGAGAAAATCTGCAAAATCATGGATATGGCGATGCAAAATGGTGCACCAGTCATTGGATTGAACGATTCTGGCGGTGCGCGTATCCAAGAGGGCGTCGCCTCCTTGGCCGGTTACGCCGAGGTGTTTCAGCGCAATGTCATGGCTTCTGGTGTGGTGCCGCAGATCAGCGTGATCATGGGTCCCTGTGCCGGCGGTGCGGTCTATTCGCCCGCGATGACCGATTTCATCTTCATGGTTAAAGATAGCAGCTATATGTTTGTGACCGGTCCTGATGTGGTCAAAACTGTGACCAATGAGGTGGTGACGGCCGAAGAGCTGGGCGGAGCTGTGACACATACGCGGAAATCCTCGGTGGCGGACGGTGCCTTTGAGAATGACGTTGAGGCACTGACAGAAGTCCGGCGCTTGGTCGACTTTTTGCCGCTCAACAATCGAGAGAAATCACCCGTCCGGCCGTTTTTTGACGATCCACTGCGCGTGGATCACAGCTTGGACACATTGATTCCGGCCAATCCGAACCAGCCTTACGATATGAAAGAGCTGATCCATAAAATCGCTGATGAAAGTGACTTTTATGAGATCCAAGAGGAATTTGCCAAAAACATTCTTACCGGTTTTATCCGTATGGAAGGATCCACCGTTGGCGTTGTGGCCAATCAGCCGACAGTTTTGGCCGGTTGTTTGGATATTGACGCCAGCCGTAAGGCCGCGCGTTTTGTGCGGTTTTGTGATGCCTTCGAAATTCCAATTCTCACCCTCGTAGACGTGCCTGGGTTTCTTCCCGGAACAGGGCAGGAATATGGCGGCGTAATTAAGCACGGGGCCAAACTCTTGTTTGCCTATGGCGAAGCGACGGTGCCAAAAGTGACGGTCATAACGCGCAAAGCCTATGGCGGCGCCTATGACGTGATGGCCTCCAAACATCTGCGCGGGGATTTCAACTACGCTTGGCCGACAGCGGAGATCGCAGTGATGGGCGCCAAGGGGGCGACAGAAATTATCCATCGCGCCGATCTTGGTGATGCTGAGAAGATTGCGCAGCACACTAAAGATTATGAGGAACGCTTTGCCAATCCTTTCGTTGCAGCTGAAAAAGGTTTTATCGACGAGGTGATTATTCCCGCTTCGACCCGTCGCCGGGTGTGCAGAGCATTTGCCAGTTTGCGGGGTAAATCTCTGAAAAACCCGTGGAAAAAACATGATAATATTCCACTGTAAAGTCGAAGAGAGCCACTAATGAAAAAACATCGTGGGTTTCCCGGCCGTCTGCCTGGCACGGATGCGCAATTTACCATACGGCGCGCGAGCAAGAATGGGGCGACAAAAATCATCAGGCGCGAGCGCTATGCCGACCGCCGTCCCCCGGATCGCAGGGCGGATGAGGCATTTTTGCGGGCCTTGATTGAATATTTTGGTGAGGAGCCATTTGAGCGCGGCAATCTTGATGGGGGGCGTCTGTCCTGGTTGTTTGAGCGCGAAGTGGTTCCCGCACAGGATGATTTTGATCCCGAATCCTATGTGGCTTTGTTGCGTGTGGACCTGAAAAAAGCGCAAGTGAGCTTCCCGCAAATTTTCGTTGAAGGGTGGTCGGCGTGAACTTGCCGGGTCTCATAGGGTATTTTGCGCGGCTTTGTGCCCAGTGCGTGGCCAGAGCAGCTTCTGCCCTTGGCCCAGGGATCTGCGCGCGTCATAACTTAGGTGCGGACATTTCAAAATCCTCTGCATTGGTTTTGAAAACATATCGACCCTTTCTTTCCTTAACCGGTTCTGGCTTTGGCCAGCGCCGGTTCTTTTTTTCGCGCAGCTCCTATGCATTGAGTTGCGCGCGCCGAGAAGGACTCCTCAATGTTTGATAAGATATTAATTGCCAACCGGGGCGAGATTGCCTGCCGTGTGATCAAAACTGCCAAGGCGATGGGGATCAAAACCGTGGCGATATATTCCGATGCGGACGCCCAGGCGCTGCATGTGAAAATGGCCAATGAGGCGGTGCATATTGGTCCTTCGCCTGCGAATCAGTCTTACATCGTCATTGAAAAAGTCATGGATGCGATACGGCAAACTGGGGCACAGGCGGTGCATCCTGGTTATGGGTTTTTGTCGGAAAATCGACTGTTTGCTGAGGCCTTGGAAGCTGAAGGTGTCGCATTCATCGGCCCCCCTGCCTCTGCGATTGAAAGCATGGGAGATAAGATCACCTCAAAGAAGTTAGCCAAAGAAGCCGGCGTCAGCACAGTTCCGGGCTATATGGGTGTGATTGCAGATGCGGATGAAGCGGTGAAAATCGCACAAGAGGTTGGATATCCGGTGATGCTCAAGGCCAGCGCTGGCGGGGGTGGCAAGGGCATGCGCATAGCATGGAACAATGCGGAGGCGCGCGAGGGCTTCCAATCATCCAAGAATGAAGCTGCCAGCAGCTTTGGTGATGACCGAATTTTCATAGAAAAATTTGTCACACAACCCCGGCATATCGAAATTCAAGTTCTGGCGGATGGCCACGGCAATTGCATCTATTTGAATGAGCGCGAATGTTCCATTCAAAGGCGCAACCAAAAAGTGATTGAAGAGGCCCCGAGCCCTTTTCTCACGCCTGAAGTGCGCCAGGCGATGGGCGCGCAATCTTGTGCATTAGCGCAAGCGGTGGGCTATACCAGTGCAGGTACGGTGGAATTTATCGTCGACAGCGCGCAGAATTTTTATTTTCTTGAGATGAACACCCGCTTGCAGGTCGAGCACCCTGTGACAGAGTTGGTCACTGGGGTGGATCTGGTGGAGCAGATGATC
>MDTG01005974.1_pt1 | contig 13078 bp, 13 predicted proteins | sample 811421 | NCBI WGS metagenome assembly MDTG01 (sample SAMN05326645, study PRJNA326480) | marine metagenome | isolation source: seawater | place: Pacific Ocean: South East | collected 2011
GCCAACTTTTCCATCATTATATTTAACATATTCATAAAAATCTTTGAGTTTTTTTACTAACCTTGGCTTTTTAAGTAATGAAGATGCTATTGGCATTTAATTTTTTATTTTTTATTCAAAGTATACTTTTTAATTTCTTCTGGCAATATTAAGTTAAATTCTGATTTGCATGCTAATTCATTGTTTATAAACCCTTTTCCGTCAATTGAAGCTATCCCTCTTGAAAATTTTTTTACTTTTGTTTCAATTACAAGTCTATTATTAGGAGTAATTTTTTTTATAAATTTTGTATTATTTGCTGATGTTAAATACATAATTTTACCTTTGTTTCCAGGTAGAGATAAAATTGATAGAGCTGACATTTGGACTAATGCTTCAATCTGTAGCATCCCAGGCATATTTGGATCATTTGGCCAATGAACTTTGAAAAACCATTCGTTCTCTGACAAATCTTTATATCCTTTGGCACTTTCTCCGGGGACAATCTCTGTTGCAAAATCAATCATCAAATAAGGGTCTCTATTCTGCTGATACTCACAAATTTGTTCTTTATTTAATGTTAATAATTTCATTTAATATCAATCACTCTAGTTAATATTTTATTTATATCATAACCATCCCAATAAAAGCTCATATTTAAAGATTGACCAATTGGTACAATTCTATCGATACCTTTAAGTTTATTTCTTGAAACAAAATCAGATAGAAACTTTTTATTAAATCCAAAATAAGTTAGTGTTTGATACTTTTTATTTATAAACTTATTTATTTTATTTAATTCATTTGTTTCAAATTCATAAAAAAATCCCCATTTACCTCTCATTTTGTGGTTATTTTTATCTAAAAATTTTAAGTTAATTATATGTAAATTTGATTCAAAATTTTTAAAAGTATTAAGATTTTTAAACTCAATTATATCTCGATATAACTTGGTTAATTTGTCTATAGAGGCATAATCAGAAATGTCATACTTGTTCTTTACCAATTTATTTAAAAATTCCCAAAATTTAAATTTTATTTTTTTATCTCCCTTTCCTACCCATACAATCAAATGTGGGGAAGAGCAGGCATTTTGGTCAACTAAATATGTATCATTATAAAAATTCTGAACTAATTTTTTTAGTTCAAAATGATTTAGTTTAGATAATTTTTTTAAATTTATCATACAAAATGAATATCTGTCTGCAAATGTTAGGTCCACACATCTAGGATTTAGTGAATATTTTCGGACTTGTTGAATAGTGTTGTCTCCACCCCAAACTATTCTACCATCACACAAAGATGAAAATTTCCTTGTTATAAGATCATGATCACTATATCTCACAATATTAATCATCCCTTTTAGAATTTTATATTTTTTTAATACTTTGTTTATTGAATTACATATAATATCTACTTGCTCAAATTTTTTGGTTGGAACCTTTATTATGTTTGAATTTCCTGTAATTAAACCAAAAACGAGAGAGTAAGCAAAATTAGTAGGAATATTTGATGGTGTTATATGAAATAATAAGCCTAGTCCAAATCTTATTTCCTGACTTTTAAAATAATTTTTAAATTTATCAATATTGTTTTTTCTTAACCAGAAAGAAAAGGTTGCAATATCAGGATATTTTTTAAATGAAGGATCTTGATTTAAATCTTTAGATAAGTCAGAAAGAAAATCACATACTTTCTGATTAAAAGGTTCAAATGATCTATTAGAAAATTTTTTTGAACCAACTAAAAAATCTATATTTTTAATTTCTTTCATTTAAATATCGCTACAACCTCTAATTTCAGATTTTTCTGCTCTCCCAAAAACTTTAAATCTTTTACCTAAATTTTTACAACTACAATCATTTTCAATAATTTCACCTATATCTTCAGTTAAAACTATATGTCCTGGGTAACTCTTGGGCAAAATAGATATGAGTTGAATAAAACCCTTTTTGCCTGGCGGGAGTACATTCATATGTTTGTCTCTAATTATTACATCAGAAAAGATTGAGGTTATAAAACTAGAACATTTTTGACATTCAATAAAAATTGACCCCGTTTGTTCAATTAAACCATAATAGTTATAAATATTCTTCAGTTGCAATTTATTTCCTAAAATTTTTTTAAATTCTTTATTATTAATTTTAACTTTTTCCATTTTTTTCCAACCACCACCATGTAACAAAATTCCATTTTTAAAATTATAGTTAAATTTATTTCGATTTAAATTTTTTAACAAAAAATCGTAAATATTAAATGTAAAGCCAAAAATAAAAAAAGGTTCTCTGCCATATTTTTTTAAAAAAGAACTTATTGCTTTACGATTAATTGTATTGTCATCGTTGACTATGTAAGTATAATCTTTTCCAAAAACTGAAAAACCTTTGACGGCAGCAGCTCTGGCATTGAAACTATTTCTATCAATCTTAGAGATGTCTTTTTCTACAATCATCATCGGTAATCTTTTTTCTCCCAAAATAGTATTCATAATTTTTGCAAGGACTTTTGTTTGATTATAGGCATTTTCTTTATCTAAAAAAATTTTTGAAGGAGTATTTTCAGAAGTTCCTGACGACATCAAAGTTTTAAAAATATTTTTTCTTTTTATACTAAGCAACTCATAATATTTAAAAAGTCTTACTGGTAAAAAAGGATAATTTTCTATTTTATTATTGTTTCTATTGATTTTAAAATCAATAAATTTAAGTATTTTCTTATACTCATGACTTCTTTTATAATGATACTTTGTTAATTTTTTTATATTGTTTAAAATAAATTTCTTTTTTTCATAACCAGAAAATTTAAACGGTTCAAAATCAAAAATATTTTCTTTTTTCATAATTAAATTTTGTAAATAATTTTTCCGTTTTTATCCCTTGGAATTTTATTTTCTTTATAGAAAAAAATTATATTTTTTTTTAAATTAAGTTTATTTAAAACTATTATTTTAATTTTGTTTTCTTGTCCCATATATTTTGAGTAAATATTAATTCTTCTGTCATTTCCAATACATGTGCAATTAAAAAAATTTTTACTTTCAAGAAATTTTTCTAATTCTCCTAAATCTATTCTTAGACCGTAAGGTTTAATAATTCTTTTAGTCCTACCTACTATATAATAAAATCCATTTTTATCTCTATAAGCTAAGTCGCCTGTATTAATATAATTATCAATTTTTTTTTTTTTTAAATCCTTTAGATTATATGCATAACCAAGCATAATATTTTTACCTTTACAATAAAGATCTCCAATCACATTTGAGTCTTTAATTATTTTTCCATTTTTTTCCTGTAACCACAACTTATTTTCTCCTATAGGCTTGCCAACACTTCCAATTTTTTCACCTAGGTGTTTGTGATTCAAAATTGAAATTCTAGGTCCTGCTTCTGTTTGCCCGTACATAATATAAAATTTAATTCTTAATTCTTTTGTTTTTTTATAAATATATTTCAATGTCTCCAGATTTAACTTTCCTCCTGCCTGAGTAATATGCTTTAAATTTTTTAAATTAAATTTATGAAAATTTAGTTTTTTCAACATTTCAAAAAAAAATGGAACTCCACCAAAATTGGTTACTTTAAATTTTTTAATTTTATTCCAAAACTCTTTATCGAATACTGTTTTTTTATTTAAAACTATTGTTCCACCTGCATAAATATGCGTATTAATCTTTGTTAAACCATAAGTATAACTTGGATTCATTGTTGTGATAATTTTATCATTTTTATTTAATTTTAAATTTTTAACTATATCCCTGGTATTTATTTGAATATTTTCAAAGGACTGTTTAACAAATTTTGGACTACCTGTTGATCCTGATGTTGAAATTAATTGCGCTAATTCACTATTGCAACTGTAATTTATCTTATTATTAATCTCATAAACTTTAAGATTATTGTGAATCTTTATTAAATTATATCTTTTTTTTTTTTCTTCATACAATCCTTCACAATCAAATATAAAATTTGGTTTATATATTTTTATTAATTCATGAATTTTATTTTTTTCTAATCTTGAGTTTAATAAAAAAATTATTGATCTTTTTTTTAACATTGCATAGTAAGAAATTAAAAATTCATAACTATTATCTGATAAAAGAAATATTCTACTTCTCTTTATTTTAATTAATTTTTCAATCTCTTTAATATTTAACAAAAATTCTTTATATGTAATTACTTTGTTATTTTCAGTTATAATTGCTTGCCTATTAGAAAATTTTTCTAATTTATCAAAAAAAAAATTTTTAGAACTATATGAAATATTTTTCATTGATTTTTTGTATAAATTTTTTTGTACCATTTGAATTACCATCAGGTTTAAGATTATTATTTACAAAATTATTATATTTTTGAGATTTGGTTGTTTCCTCAATTTTTTGTAAAAAGATTTCTTTATTTTCAATAGAAAATTCTTTGTTTAAATTTATTTTAATAATCCCGGTTTTGGGAGGATAAATATTACATAGACCTGTAATTGATTTTCCCATCAGCTGGTTTTCTAGCACTAAAATTTTCTTCTTCAATAAAAATGCATCTACTATTGAGCTACTGTCATAAAAAAAAGTAATGAAAGACTTATATATATTCTCTTTTGTTTTATATTTTACTATTTCAAAATCTTTAAGATAATTTCTTATTTGATCAAAATTTGATGATGGATGAATACAAACAACGACTGGTTTATTAAATAAAATTGAAATTTTTTTCAAAAAAATTTCCAAAATTTTATATATTTTTTTAACTTTTTCATCTGATATTCTCCCAGAAAATAGTACATTGTCTTTATGATTTATATTTGTATCAACCATTACAATTTTTTCTTCTGTAATTTCGAAAGCATTTGATATATTTACGTCATAAGCTAACGAGTTTATTAGAACAAATTCTCTAGTATAAAAAAAATTAAAATATTTATTTTTTTTTGAAAGCTTATAAAAAAAATTATTTATTGCCCGATCATAGTTTGTCCTGTTTGATAAAAATCTTAAATCAACTGTTGGAAAAATTTTAAGTATACTTAGTAAAATTACAAATTTATGTGGAACATGTTTAAAGAATGACTGCAATATAAAAGATCTAGCTTTTGGATATAATGTTGTTTGAAAATTTCCAATATTCTGAAGATAAATTAATTTAGAATCAGTTTTTTTTAATAAATAATGGATCCTAAACTCTCTCCATAACCTTCCAATATTACAATATATTATCAATTCTTTATTTTTTGCAAAATTCAAGAATTCTTTTGAGTTATTTGGATCTATGATAATACAATTATTTGGTATTTTTTTTTTAATATCATTTAAGGGAACTTCTTTTTTTTTTGAAAAAAATTCTAATTTTTCCGAATTAATTAAGTAAAAGTTATCAAACGATTTAGAAATTTCATTTATAATATAGTTTTTTTGATTTAAATATTGAAATATGCCATGGAATGGAGTCAATAAACAAAAACATTTTTTTTTTAATTTATTTTTTGACATGCTTTTAAATTGCAGTCCACCCACCATCAACCATAATCATAGATCCAGTAATATAAGATGAAGCATCAGAAGATAAAAACGCAACAGTAGATGCTATTTCGTCAGTTTTAGCTAATCTTTTTAAAGGAGCTATTTTTTTATAATTTTTTAGAAATAATTTATTTTGATAATCAAAAACTCCTCCTGCGCATACACTATTAATTCTTATATTGTACTTTCCATAGTAAGAGGCCATCTGTCTAGTAAGATTATTAATGCCTCCTTTTATTACAGAATAACTCATACTTTCTGCCATCTTGGTCCCTTTGTAAATTTCTAAATTTTGACCTACAATTCCATAAATTGAACTTAGTTGAATTATTGAACCGCTTATATTTTTTTTAACCATTGAGTCAGCTACCAATTTTGCTAACCAAGAAAAAGTATTTAGATGAATTTTAATATTTTCATTAAATGATGAATATTTGATTTTTTTAAAAGAATTATTTTTCCAATCTTTAGTTTTAGGATAGCTTGAATTTATAAATATATCTGGAATTCCATGTTTTTTAATTAATTTAACATAATTTCTCTCAAGCTGATTAACTTTGGAAATATCAAATTTATAAAAAAAAATATTTTTTTTATATTTCAAATTTTTATTGTTTTTAACATTGTCAATATTAATGACTTTTGATCCCAATTCAGCTGTTGCATTGCATATTTCTGAGCCAATTAATCCAGATCCGCCAATGACGAAAACTGTTTTTCCTTTAAGACTAAATTTTTTTGTATAATTCATTTTTCATTAAATTACTTACGATTTTAAAATCATGTTTGGTGTCTATATCAATGCCTCTTGAGCTTGGCATAATATATATAGAATTTTTTTTTATATATAGAGTATCATATTTTAATAATGCCTTTCTCTTCCATATATAAATAGATGCATTTATATCAAAACATTGTGGTGCATCCTGTCTTCTTTTGATTTTAGATCCTTTTTTTAATAGTGGCTTAATATTTTTTGCTTTATCAAAGACTACAGCATTAAAATAGGGATTGCTTCTTGACTCATTAGCACTAAATAACAAATCTTTATTAGTTAACAAAAATTGTCTATAAGATTTTTTAATATCAGAAACTAACCTTAAAGGAGCTGTTACATCTAAATCAAAAATTATATCAAATTTATTTTTAAAATAAATTTCTGATTGATTTAAAGCATGCCTAATAACAGGTATCTTTGGAGTTGTACTGAAAGATAAATTTTTTGGTCTTAGAAAAAAATTCTTTACTCCATATTTAGATGCTATTTTTTGAATTTTTTTTGAGTCTGTAGAAACAACTATATTATCAAAAATTTTACTTTTTTGCGCTTGTTTAATTGTATAATAAATTAGAGGTTTTCCGTTAATTTTTTTAATATTTTTATTTTTTAAATTTGTGGAACCTCCTCTAACACATATAGTGCAAAGAATATTCATTTTGCTCCTATATTATTTAGTTGATTAATATATTCAAAGTTGCCAACGTCAATCCAGTCTGATCTATCAATTGGATATGTTCCTACTTTTAATTTTTTTTGGATTGCTTTTGTAATCAGTTCATTAAAATCAAAACGTTTGTTTTTTGGAATTATTCTTAAAGCCTTTTTGTTAATGATATAACATCCGGCACTTGCTAAAAAACTAAACTTAGGTTTTTCTTTAATTTTTTTGAGTATTCTATCTTTTCCTATTTCACACACCCCGTAAGGAATTTCTAAATTACTTACAGCACTTATTACAGAAATGTCATTTTTAAAAAGTTTATGAAATTTTACAAATTCATTAAAATCTGTCTTAATAATTGTATCACAATTAATTACGATAATTTCATTAATTTTTTTCTTTAATAGAAAACTTAAGCTGCCAGCAGTACCCAGTGGTTTTCTCTCATTAAGATAACTTATTTTTACTGAATGCTTTAATTGTGAAAAAAAAGTTTTTACTAAAATAGATTTGTAATTTATCGAAACAAAATATTTCTTTATATTATACAGTTTAAATTCATCAATTATATGTTCAATAATAGCCTTGCCTTGCAATGGTATCAAAGGTTTAGGTAAAATATTTGTTGATGGTCTCAATCTCGTACCATAGCCTCCCGCCATTATAACAACAGGTATGTTTATTTTTTTTATTTCATCTTTTTTTCCAAAAAAATTAAGGTCTATTATATTAATTATTTTCTTTTTTTTATTTAAAATTGGAACGTAGGGGTAACTTTGATTAAGCAATGATTTTTTTATAATTCTTAAATCATAATTTTTTTCATAAAAAAAGTATGGATTTTTATTAAATACTTTTTCAATTTTTTCTGATATTTTAATTTTTTTTAAGATAGCATTTCTTATATCGCCATCACTTAATGTACCTAAAAACCTATCTTTTAGATCAATTACAATTAAACACTTTAAACTATTTTTTTTTTGAATTTGCATAGCTTGTTCGATTGTTTTGTTTTTATGTACTTTGTAATTTTCAAACATATTATTTTCTCAATTTAGTTTTTCTTATATTTCCCCAGCATTTGATTTAATCTTTCTTCATTAGTTCTGCTATCACAATATTTTTCTCTATTATACGGTTCAAATTTTTTAGTAAAATGCTTTGCTTTACTGGCATCATCAATAACCAACCTTGCTGTCCATCTTATTTTATTTCCTTTATTTGGAATTGAATAATGAAGATTATATGGACTAAAGATGTAGCAATCTCCCTCTTCAAGTTTATCAAATTCTATTTTTTTAAAGTTCTTAGTATATTTTAAATTAACCTCTTCATGTCCATTAATTTTAGATACAATATGTTTGACTGGTCCTAGTTTATAAGATCCTTCATAGATGCCCATGCCCCCAATATTTCTACCTGTTGTTAAAGGTATCCAAACATTTGTGGCAAAGTAACTTGCAAAAATAGTTCTTAAATCTTGATGTACATTAAATAAAAATCTTTTTTCATTTGGCTCCATTGCTAAAATTCCAAAGCCAACAATTATTGGATCTTTAAATCCAAGTTTTTTAAGTAATTTTTTTATTTTTTTTTGATATAAAAATTCAGGTATAGAATATAATTGGCAAAATGCTTTAAATATATTTGATCTTAATATCGGTGATTTACTAGTTATTCTGCTAAATGTATTATCTAATGCATAGTCTATACTTTTGTTTTTTGACAGAGATATAAAATTACTCATCACTGATAACATATCTAGCTTTAAGTTTCTTATTGACTTCTTATCAATTATATTTTTTTTATGAACAAATCCTTTTTTATTAATTGCTAACATAATAATTCTTTAATAATCCTAATAAATATAGATCATGATATTTACCGTTTACATATTCTCTTTCTTTTTGTATTCCTTCCAGTTTAAAACCAAAAAGCCTAATCGCTAAATCAGATAATTCACTCGAAAAAGTCGAAGTTTGTATCCTTCTGAAATTCATCTTAAAAAATGCATGTTTTATTAACAAATCTTGAGCTTCCTTATAAACCTTCATAGAATTATTTAATTTCTCAAAATTAATTAATATTGAAATTTCACAACATCTAGAGAAATAATCAAAACGAAACAAGCTAATTACTCCTACAAATTTATTTGTTTTTTTATTTATAATACCCAATTGAAGTTTTTTATCTTCGCTGAATTTTTTATTTAATTCTTTTTTTTTATGAAGATTATCTAAAAAATATTTTAGCTGTTTTTCTTTCGTATTTGGAAAATATCCTTGTTTTGTGTAAGTTGTTAATTTTTGATTATTCAACCATTTATACCAATCTGTTTTTTTAACATGTTTTAACTCTAAAACTACTAGGTCCACAGTTTTTCCATTTAAAAATACATCGTGTTTCATTTATTTTACCTTGTGCTTCAATACCCAATTATTACAATAATTATAATCGTTACCTTTTTTTTCCCAAAGATGTTCCGGTCTAAATTTATCTAGTATTTCATAAAATTCACTATCAGAAATACTTACATAATCTAAAAAATCTTTAAAATATTTATCTGGAAATTCATGATCATATTTATGAACTAATCTTACACCTTCGTCTCTCGTTATATATCCATGTCTAATTTCTTTTGTTGCTTCTTCAGTGCATCTTCCATAACCAAACTTTACATAAGCAGTGTAATGATGAAAATTATCTATTTTATCATCTATAGAGCTATATTTAGAAAAAGATTGTTGGGTTCTTTCAGAATTGCCTACAAATCTAGAGACCCTGGTAGCTAAATAATAATTTTCTTGTGGTTCAAATTTTTCAAATTCTCCTAAGTAGAGAACTTGTATATCATTTTTTATTAATACATCTACGTCATTAGGAAGATAAAATTGAAGGTCATTTTGAGTAATTTTATATTTTTTTTCTAACTCTTGTAGCTCTAATCCAGAAATTAAAAGTTTTTGATTTTTATCCTTTGACCAATACTTGTATGGCATCATTATTTCGTCTCTTTCATCAGAAGATCCAGCCTCTGACTGAGACTCTCCCATAAAAATTAAAGGTATTTTAAATAGTAATGCCATATGACTTGCAAAATGTCTTTGTCCGAATATAAAAGGTTGAAAAGGATGTAATAGATTTTTAAATGCTAAACTAGTAAGTTTTCTGTGAACATCTCCGCTGGGCGTATATAAATAATTGTGAACACCTCCATATAATGGCCAATTATGAAAGTTTTTCATTCCAGAGTCAGTATAGATATGAGGAGAAAATGTTACCGTTAAAGGATTCATATTATATTTTTTTTTAAGAATTTCTGCTTGAAATACAGAGTCCTTTCCTCCTGAGCCTGGAACAATGCAATCAAAAGAGCCATTCCTTGATCTATACTTTTCTAAAATTTTTTTAAGCTTACTTTCTCTTTCTTTCCAATCTATGTTTTTATTATATTTTCTTTCTACTTGAAGACATCCCTGACATACACCATTTTCAAAACCCATTCTTGTTCTATTTGAGTGCTCTGCATCATCTGAAATTAAAGATGAAGACACAACTTTTTGATTAGAATGAACACATCTTTTACAAAAAATTACTTCTTTTGGAGAATTAATATTATTTATTTTCATAAATATTTATTGATATAAGTATGTTATTATACTATGTTCAATTAATGAACATACTTATATATAATTATGAAAAATGATCAAGATCAATTTAGTATATTAAAAAACTTAGATAAAAATAAAAATATCACACAAAGAAAGCTTGCAACTAAGCTTGGTTTTAGCCTAGGTAAAATGAATTATTTATTAAAAGCATTGAATAAAAAAGGTTTGATCAAAATTAATCGATTTAAAAGAAATAAGAATAAAATAAGGTATTTTTATGTTTTAACTCCGACGGGAGTTTCAAAGAGAACAAGAATGGCGATGAGTTTCATGAAAAAAAAAATAAAAGAGTACGAAGAGCTAAAAAAAGATATTTCAAAATATAATTAATTTTTAAATTATTATGAAAAAAAAAATATTTGTAAGCGGAGGCGGAGGTTTTATAGGTTCTCACCTTGTAGAAAAGCTTATAGAACTAGGTCATAAAGTAAAAACTATAGTGCCATACAATATTGATAATTCTTGGGGATGGATAGATCATCTACCAAAAAAAACTAAAGATAATCTTGAAGTAATATCAGGAGATATTTGTGATCAAAATCTTATTTTAAGAGAAACTAAAAAAATTGAGATTTTTTTTCATCTAGCAGCGCTAATTTCAATTCCATATTCTTACAAATCTCCCCAGAGCTATGTTAGCACCAATATAAATGGAACAGTTAATATTTTAGAAGCAGCAAAAAATAGTAATGCCGAATTATTTGTACAAACATCAACGAGTGAAGTATATGGTAGTGCTCAAACTATACCAATAACTGAAAATCATCCTTTAAATGCACAGTCGCCATACGCAGCCTCCAAGATAGCTGGGGACCAGCTTGCAATGTCTTACCATAAATCTTTTGGTCTTCCTTCTTTAGTTTTAAGACCTTTCAATACTTATGGTCCAAGACAATCTTTAAGAGCATTTATACCATCAACTATAAAACAAATTTTAGAGTCAGATAAAAAAATTCAGCTTGGAAACTTAAATTCCAAAAGAGATTTTACTTATGTCTCGGATACTGTAGATGGCTATATATCTGCAATAGGAAATAAAAAATGTATAGGAGAAACAATTCAATTAGGAACAGGAATTGATTTTAGTATGAGAGAAACATTTGAGAATATAAAAAAAATTATTGGTAAAAATGTTAAGGTTGTAAAAGATAAAAATAGAATGAGGCCAAAGATGAGCGAAGTTAACAGGCTTATTTCTTCAAACAAAAAAGCTAAAAAAATATTAAAATGGAAGCCAAAGTACTCAGGAAAAAATGGTTTTATAAAAGGACTAAAGGAAACTGTTGAATGGTTTGACGACTCAAAAAATTTATCACAATATAAATCTAAATTATACAATTATTAATTATGAAAAAAAAAGTTGTAGTTTTTACTGGGAGTCGTGCTGACTACAATTTGTTAAAACCAATAATAAAATTAATTTCCAATTCATCAAAACTAAAACTTCAATTATTTGTTGCTGGCCAGCATTACTCAAAATCCTACGGAACAACATACAAAGAAATTTTAAATGATAATATAAAAATTAGTTTTATGTCTAAGCTAAATCCAGAGAATAATAATAAAAATAAAATACTTGATTTTATGAGTAAATTAATAAAAGAATTTTCAAACTCATTGAATAAAAATAAGCCAGATTTAGCAATTATCTTAGGGGATAGGTATGAAGTATATTCATTTTGTATATGCTGTTATTTTTTAAATATTCCTTTAGTTCACATTCATGGAGGAGAAGTAACAAATGGAGCCTTTGATGAAGCTCTTAGACACTCAATGTCCAAAATGTCTAACTTCCATTTTACCTGTCACAGCAAATATTCTAAAAGAATAATAAATTTAGGAGAAAATCCAAAAAATATATTTAATTTTGGCTCTTTAGGAGCAGAAAATGCTCTTAAAAACAAAATAATTAGTAAAGAAAAATTATTTTCAGAATATTCTATACCTTTAGATAAACAATGTTTCCTGGTTACTTACCATCCAGAAACAAAAAAAAGTGGAAGTCTAAAAAAAGAAATAAATATCTTTCTGTCTGCAATTAAAGAATTTGGGAATATCTATTTTATTTTTACATTCAGCAATTCTGATACGGAAGGAAATTATTATAATAAAAAAATACTTGATTTTAAAAAAGGTAAAAAAAATATTTTTATTGTTCCATCATTTGGCTCAAAATATTTAAGTATGTTAAAACATTGTGATTGTATTATTGGGAATTCTTCAAGTGGTATCATTGAAGCTCCCATAATAAAAACACCAACAATAAATATTGGACAAAGGCAAGATGGAAGAGAGTTTTCTAGAAGTATTTTTAATTGTAAAAACAAAAAATCTGAAATAATTAAAAAAATAAATTATTTGTCAAAAAATAAAAAAATTATTTACGACAAAATTTTTTATAAAAAGAAAACCGCATATAATATTTTTAATCAAATATTGCTTATAACAAAAAATTTAAATGAAAATTCTTATAAAAA
>MDTG01029722.1_pt1 | contig 13078 bp, 14 predicted proteins | sample 811421 | NCBI WGS metagenome assembly MDTG01 (sample SAMN05326645, study PRJNA326480) | marine metagenome | isolation source: seawater | place: Pacific Ocean: South East | collected 2011
ACCATCACGCGCCTGACGCGGCGCGAGCACGCCCGAGGGAAAGTGCACCAGGCCAACCTAGAAAAGTACCTCAACCTTGAGGCGGCGTCGCCCGGCGCGTATGCCAGCCGGCAGCGCGAGTGGTACTGGAAGCGGCGCCAGGGCGACCCCAAAAAGCTGCGGCACAACTTGCTGATGGCCGTGACGCGCGCGCAGATTGCCGCCGAGCACGATGGAAGCATGGAAGCCGCGCGCGCCGAGTGGGCGCGCGAGGCGCGCGAGCGCTTGGGTCGCATCGGCGACCCGGCGCTCGAGGCGGCCTTGGTGTTTGCAGCGACGGCGCACGTGGCCAAGGCGCAGGTGGCCGCCGCCGCGGAGCGCGCCTACCCCGTCGTGCGGCTCATCCTGGACGTGACCGACCTGGTGTGATGGCTTGGCAATCGCTGCCAAGCGCAACCCAACGGCGGCCAAACATAATCTCGCACTTGTGACTAGGCATGGACGGGTGGGAGTTGATGCCGGTGCGCACTCGGCAGGGGGGGCGCCTCATAGTGCCTCGGTGGCCGATCCGCTCGGCGGAATGGATGGAGTTTCTTCCCGAGGAAATTCGGAGCGCGATCCTCACCCAGGCCGTCATGTGGCCCCAAGAGGCGGCCCCCTTTCCTGAGTTGCTCGAGCAGATCAATCAATGTTTTGAGAATGTGAAGGCGCTACGGCTCGTGGGCGTCGCGATCGCGCGCTCCGAGAGCACGCTGCGGTTTCTTTACTCGGTGGCATACAAGCGCTGGTCGCTGATGGCGACGGTGCGATTGCTGGGCCCCAACAGGCGACCGACACCGATGGCGCACCTCGCCCACCAAAAAGACATTGAATTCTTCCGCTTCATTGAAAAGGAGTTTTCCGACTCGGCCGCGTACCGACGCGCGCTTGAGTACCTGAAAGAGCGTCGCCCAGTGTACGAGAAGCACCTAAAGTCGGTGGGCGTGTTGAGGCACTCGCCGCCACCGCCAGAGGAGGTGGTTGTGTAGCACTGTACGCGCGTGCGAGTTTTCTTTTTCTAAAGCGGTAAGATGCGGCACATAAGCTCGTTGCGAAACCGACAAGGGAGAGGGGGGTTAGCGAAGCGTGAGGGTGTACGTGTCTCCACCATGGTCTCCGCGCGCCTGCGCACCGTGCTCGAGGTGGGGCAAAAAATGTCGCCGACGGGCGTAGGGCTTGTGGACAAGACCCAGGCCAAGCCAGCGAGCAACCAGAAGTCGGGCACGATCATGGGTCCCACGGGCCCGAGACTGATCGCGCCGACCGCCGCGGAGAGCAACGCTGGCACGCTTGAGCGTGGCAAGTCGGAAAAGGCGATGGTCACGGGCGACGGCGCGTACGCCGACTGGATCGCGACGGCCGTCAAAGAGTACGAGGCGGACCGCGCCCAAGACCTGGCCAAGATGAAGACGGCGCAGGCCGAGGCGCTTGCGTGCATGGAGGCCGAAGAGAAGGCCGAGGCGGAGTTTGAGGCCGAGGTGGCAAAGGACGCGGACAAGATTATTGCCAGGCTGGCCAAGGAGCTCACCGAGAAGATTGCCGACTACGACATGCTGCAGTCCAAGCTTGACAGCGGCGACACGAAGAACCTGGCGCTGGAGGCGGAGAAGGTTGAGAAGGACGGCGAGATTTCTCGGCTTGAGAAGGAGCTCGCGGACTGCAAGACCAATGCCAAGCTGGAAGCCGAGGCGGCGGAGGCGGCGGCGGCGCTCAAGGCAAAGGAGCTGGCGGACAAGGTGGCCACGGAGATGAAGGAGGCCGCGGACCGGATCGCCACGCTGACGGGGGAGAAGGAGGCCCTCAACGACAAGCTTGCCAAGTGCGGCAAGGACGAGCAGGCGCAGATTGACGCCTTGCAGGAGCAGCTCGTGGAGAAGGTGACGGAGTACCAGAAGCTGCACGAGGAGGTGTGCGAGATGCTGAAGAACTTCAAGATTCCGATCAAGAACGAATTCGTCTGAGCTGAAGCGCGCACGCGCGCGCGGGCGACGCGGGTGTGTGTGTGTGTGTCGCTGTGCTGTTGCCAAGTTGGCAACTACAAACTTCAAAACAAAAAACTTGTGTCATGTGATTGGGCCCCGTACGCACACACACACACACACAAATACACGCACGCACTCTCGCCAATGTCCAGCGACGACGACTCCGACGCCGACTCCGACTACGTGTACGACACGGACGAGGAAACCGAGGGACACACAAGCGAGGAGGAGGACTACCCCGACATTGAAACCGCGCTCAATCCGCCCCCCAAAGACGGCCTTGAGCCGTGGGACACGGGCGACACCGTGTTCAACTATCGACGCTACCACGTGCGCCAGATGATGCACCACGTGCGCGCCTACGACGAGGGCCGCACGCTCCATCGCACGTTTGCCGCCTTCTGGTTCAAGACGGGGGCCCGCCTCGTGGGCTTCCTTCCCAAGGACGTGACCAACAAAAAGGGCGAGCCAGACGACCCATGGGTCATCACCAAGAGCGAGCTTGAGCTGCTCGTGCGCCTTGGCACCCCAGCCGAGAGCGGCATGGCAGACGAGGGCTTTGAGCGCGACATGCACGGGTGGAAGGAAGCCGTCGCGTACGCGCCCGAGGAGCTGCCCGACAGCATCGATGTGGACCCCGCGTCGCCCGCGTGCATGTACCCCAAGGGCTTGCACTTTCACAATTGGAATGTGTAGTGGGGTTCTTTTGAGAAAAAAACACACATTCCTAGTGACCGAGCAGCATGGTGTGGAGCGTAAACGCTGCCAGACCGTCCACGCACTCAAAGTGAAGCTTGGATTTGCAGGGCAGGACCCTGACTGCGCGGTCCAGCTCGGCGAGGACGCCGTCGACCTTCTGCACGAGCGTGTCCGGCGCCTTCTTCGCGGGGTACTTGCGGTAGTGCTTGTCCACCTCCTTGCGCTGCACCAGGAGCGCGTCCACCGAGGCGCTGTTCGCGCTCGCGCCTGCGCGCGCGTAGAACTCCAGCGCCCGGTTGATTCCGCGAAGCTCAAGGAAATGGAACGCGCTGTGCACCTTGGCGACCGTCATGCTCTCGTGCGCCAGGTCGTGACTTGCAAACTCCGTTGCGCATACCACCGTGCGAAACGGGTCCTTTGCGATGCAGTGGGGGCAGTCCTTCCGCGGAAACCAGATGCACAGCGACAGGATCCGGTTGCACATGGACGTAAACTGCAAGCCAAGCTGCTCGACGGTGGGGTGCGGGCCAGTGCAGTCGCTGCAGTGCAAAACGGTTGCCTGGCTCATGGGTCGCGGGTGCTGCGTGTGCTCCGTGCCGCGCTTGTTCTTCTTGCTGCTGCTTCCGGGCATCGTGTGCGCACGGGCCGCACCCCCGAGTTCCTTCACGCAGAGTGCACGTTAAAAGTTGCACGACACAACACGAACACACAAATCGTTGCCATGGTGCCACACGCGTGCCAATGCAATGAGGCAACCTTACGCATTGCCGCCCTCGTGCTCTGAGCGCAGCACGATGCAAGCGTTTGCGCATCGGCGCTCCATGCACGCGCGCTTGCGCACACCATTGCCACCAAATTGCCGCTTGTCTTGGCAGTTGGCGCACACCCCGCAGTCGCGACGCAAGCACGGCAGGCACTCGCCGCACCGCACTTTGGAGACGACGCGCGGTGGCACACCGCGCAGCGACATCAGCAGCCGCGCCTCCTTGAGCAACTCTTTGGAATACGCCTTGGTTGGTTGCGGCGGCGGCTTCCTCGGCAGCGGCGACGTGCTCGTTTGCTCGTCACCTGCCAGCAGTGCGCGCCGCATGGCGGCGGCGTCCGCCTTCCGGTCTGCAGACGTGCGCCAGGTTCCCCGCGGTAGCTGACAATTCTCTACTAGCGGCTTGGGACCGAGTGGTCTGTCGGTGGACTTGCGCTTGACTGGAATCATTGGCGGCATCCACATGACAAGTGACCCAACGCACAGGATGCTCTTTATCGTCGCGCAAAACACACCACCCGCCCCTCACACACATGTGCTACTACAAGACGCAAGCCGACCCACAAATGTGCCAGTTCACACACCCCCGGGCGGCGCGATTGCCGCGCGTGTGTCGTTGGTTCTACTCCTCTTCCACCGACGCGGTCGCGGCCATCTTCTTCTTTGACCGGCGCTTCTTCTTGATCGTGTGGCGGCAGACGATGGTGCGAGGCACGTAGCCGGTCGCCGCCGCAATCTTGCGATTGACGATGCAGGCCGCCGCGTGCATGCTCTTTGCCGACACCTTCTCGTGTTTGCCAATGTCATTCTTGATGTCGACGGCCGTGTGGAAAATCTCCTGCAGGTAGGCAACCAGCGCCGCCTCAACTGCCATGGACGGGCCCTCGCCAAACGCCGGCTGCATGGGGTAGCGCGTGTTCTCGGGGAGCGTGGCACAGCGCAGGTCCTTGGACTCCTCGTAAATCATCTTGGCAACGGCCGCGGCCGCGCCGGAGGCCACCGTTTTGATCGTGCTTGAGGACAGGACGCGGTTGGCGCGGAACTTGAGCGTCTTCTTCGTCTTGGGGTGCACAGGGAGCGGCAAGAGCTTTCCGGTCTCCTTGCACTTCTTCTGGGTGCGCTCCTGCTTCCAAAGCGGGCACCCGTGCGACTTGCCCCACAGAAGCTTGAGCTGTCGCCGCGAGGCGGTGCCCGAGTGCTTGAGGCTGAGCATTGAGCGGTTGAGCACGTCGCCCTTCTCGCGCAGCTTGCGCGCGCGCTTCTGCGCCTTGGACTCGTCGGGGGCGCCCGACCCCGGGATCATCTTGGGCACATTGTCAACGGCAAGCGTCTTCTTCTTGGCCATGGCAAGGGTGCTGTCGGCGGTGGGTGTATGTGCGTGCTCGGTCGGGTGCCGATGATATGGTCCTCACATGTCACAAGTTTACTTTGGGCACATTTTTGTTAGCGCGACTCAAGCGCGCGTTTTGCTAAGTAGCGCACAGTGACGAGCAAATCGTGCAGGTGCGAGGCCGTAACCGAACCGTCGGGCGTTTGGGTGCCACCCAGATTGTTGGCGGCGTCTTCCCATTTGCCGGCTTCAAGAAGTCGATGCAGCTCGGCCGGTGGCGGTGCGGAACGCTCCACGGCGTGCGTCGCATTGTACGCGTACGAGTAGAGCGGCGGCTGCGCCACGAGCAGCACGACGACCAGCAGCAGGAGGCAGCAGCACACCAGCGGGGCGCGGCGTGGCGGCTGCAGCCGCGGCGGCGGCGCGTGCCTGGCAAGGAGTGGGATGTGCGACATGACAACCGCGTGTCACGCCGCGCGACGGTGTCGCCCTCTTGCGACGATAACCCTTGCGCCCGGCCTCTAGCGTTTGTTATTTGGCCGTCTTGCCGCACCCCAGGTGAGGAATGGCAATGCCCTCGCCGTTTGGTACCGGACAGATCCCATTCACGCCCAGAAACTTGCACGCGCTGCGCACGGGGCAAGTGCTGGTCGGCCAGCAGGAGCGGCAGCAACAAGAGCTGGCGCTGCGTGCCGCAACGGCCGCTTCCACGGCCACGACGATTGACGTGCCGCTGTCGGTGGAATTGCTGGACCGGCAGCGCGAGGCGCGGCTGCGGGAGTACGAGGAGACCGGGTACGACCGGTTCGTGCGATGGGCGCACATTGCCGGCCTCGTGCTCGCTGTGGGGTTCGTCGCGGCGGTCACGGTCATGCTGGCCATCATGAGCATACGCATGAGCAACGCGCTGGACACACTGGACGGCGACACGCTGGCGGCCAAGGTGGACACGCTGCTCGACTACGGCATCGCGTCGGCCAAGAACACGCACGAGGCCACTGGCAACGTGGCGGCCATGACCGCGGAAGCGCGCGCCACAGCCGCCATGGCCGCGCCGAAGCTGCAGCACGCCGTGAACGACACCACCGCGCTGGTGGACGACCTGCGCTCCTGGTCCTTCCACCCGTCGCTCGCAATCGGACCCGGGGCCGCGGCCGGCTGACCCGCTCGCCGCGGCGTGTTTATTATTATATAGATGTTTGCACGTTGCGAGAGTATAAAACAAAATAACCGAGCACCCACCTCGCGATTTGGAGGATGCTCGGTTTGTTCGAGGTGGGGCCTTATAAATAAGCCTTATTTATAAAGATATAAACCTTATATATAAGAATATGAACCTTATATATAAGGTTTATATCCTTATAAATAAGGCTTATTTATAAGCCCCAGTTCCGCACAAACCGAGCATCCTCCAAATCGCGAGAGGGGTGCTCGGTTATTTCGTCTTATGGTTTATAGTGTATGCAAAATGTTTATATATGGTTTATATATAAAGTGAAATCCTTATAAATAAGGTTTATTTATAAGGCTCCGCCTCGAACAAACCGAGCATCCTCCAAATCGCGAGGTGGGTGCTCGGTTATTTTGTTTCATATTATGCCTGGCGTGCAAATCTTCTACATGCGGCTTGCCGTCGGAGCGGAGGGCGACTCGCCCGAGTCACAAAAGACCCGCTAGCCTCCGTGATATATTCCGTTTGGCATCCCAAAAAGCGAGAGCGCATTGCCTGCCCGAGGGTGAGTGTGTGTGTGTGTGCGCGCGTACGCGCGCGCGATGAAGCGCGTCCACGAGGGCCTCAACAATTACATCAAGTCGCTCAAGACCGCGGGCGACGTTGCCGCGCCCGACCTCCAGCCGCGGCTGCCAGTGGGCCCCGCCGCGCCGCTGCCCATCGGGTTGCGCCCCATCCCCGCCTCAAGTCAGGCGCCCAAGAAGACCAACGCCACCATCGTCTACGCCCGCACCGCGGTGAACAGCGCGAGCCAGGACGAGTACGGCGCCGTGCGCGTGACCGACGTGGGCGGCGTCGCCATCCCGATCACGGAGGGCAGCCTCGTGTTCACGCGCCGTCCCACCATTGAGATGCGCGAGAAGAAGTTCACGCCGACGACCAAGGCGCCGATTGGGCTCAACGTCAAGGCGTTCAGCCTGGCGCGCGTCAATCACATCCTGCAGCAGGAGGCGAGCGATCCGGAAATGGGGGGAGACGTCAACCACCCGCAGCGCACGCACTTTGAGTGGACGCCCGACGGCGTCTGCAACAACCTGGACGGCGCGGACCCAAACTACGAGTTTAAGGACTTTGCGATTGCCAACGTGGCCATCCAGGGCTTTGTGCGCTTCTCCACGCTCGGAATCCGGCAGAGCACGCGCGGCGGCACGCTTGAGCCGGCCAAGATTGCCAACACCGACCGCATCTTCGTGGCGCTCGTGGAAAAGGGGAACCAATTCCAGTTTGAGCTGTTCACGTCGCACCAGATCACCATGCAAAAGACGCCGTTTGAGCTGGACAACATCATCGAGGCCTGGCAGATCGGCCGCGTGGTCGACGGCAAGCAGTCAAAGAATATGGTGACGGTGAACGTCTCCATTGACCCCGTGGCGCCGTACCCGATGCCCGACGCCCCTCGGTACCCGTACCTGCTCGTGCCGAACGAGCAAGTGGCTGGCGAGATGAAGGCCCGGTGGGCCCAGCGGTACGACGTGCAGCAGCAGCTGCAGCGCCTGTGGCTGGACCTCAAGAACAAGGCAATCCTTGACGACATCCAGGACGAGGCGGACGCGGAGTTGCGAGCTCAGGGAGGCAGGCCCAACGTTTTGGGCGACGTCTGAGCGCGCCGCGGTGGAGATGGGGCGCTGGCGGGTGTGGAGTTGTGAGTTTGATAACTAGATTTGTTTGACATTGAGGTAGGCCGCTAAAAAAGGGACCGTTCGGTCGTGCCAGAGCGAGTGCGCACCCACCTTTAAGACAGGCAGCACCATGTCGCGCGGTTTCCAATCGATCCAGGGTCCGACGGACCCCATGCTCAAGCACAGCGAGATTGAGGGCTACCAGCCAGTTTCTCGCATCGGAGAGGTCGTGATCAACTCGTTCGTTGATGCGTTTGAGCACACGGCCCTCGAGTCGCACGTGTACGCCCACGAGGTGGACGGCACGATTCCGGCGCCGGCGAGCGGGAACCGCTCGGACGGCACCATCTACGAGTACAAGCCCCACTTCCACGAATGGGTCACCGCCTTGCCCGGAATGATCTGCGTCTCGCGCAAGGCGCGCAACGCCACCTTCCGCGGTTACACCGCGGCCGAGACGGCGACACCGGTCATCTCGTGCTGCGCGTGCCTCAAGGAGGACGACATGAAGAATTTTTACTTTGCTGGCGTGTGCCGCTCCAAGTCTGTGCGGCCCATTGACGACGGCGTCGGCCCGCAGACGGACGAGTTCTTCACCCTCGCCATCGGCGGCATGGTGACGCTCCTCAACAACTCGGGCACGGCCGTCTTCCCCGGCGACTACCTGGAGTGGACCTTTTACAACTCCAACAACACCAAGAAGGCGGGCGCGGCCAACGCCATCGGCAGCGCGGCCGACCTCGCGATTAAGGGCGGCCCCTCGCGCGGCAACTCCAACCCGCGGCGCATTGCCGTCAAGATCGCCACGTCCTCGTCGGAGCGCATCATCGGCCGCTGCCTCAGCTTTGCGAAGAGCGGTGAGACCTTTGACCTCCTTTTGAAAGCGTGCTGAGTGCACTGCGACACGTGCGTGCGCGTCCCACACCACTGTGCGTTGGTGGGTGGGGGAGCGGGGCGTGGACGCCGAATGGGAATTTAAAAAAAAGGGCGGCAGCGCGCGTGGCACACACCACCACACCCGCGCGCGCATGGCAAGTGGCAAGCAAGTGTATGTGTGGCAGTATTGGTGTGTGTGTGTGTGTGTGTATGTCCATAACTGGCAAGAGTGTTAGTTACCACGCAAAGTTTGTGGCTTGTCGCGTAAAGGCAGGGTGGTGCGTTTGCGGTGCGTGCATTGATGAGCGCCGCCGACGTCACTCCCCCCGCCGCGGTCGTACCACCGCTCGCGGCGTGGACCGCCGAGGATCACGAGGCGTCTCGCGTCGGCATGTTTGACTGGCTACCCGAGGAGCTGTGCGGCCGGATCGCCTTTATGGCCATCCTTTGGAGCGCACCGGCCTTCAAGTACGTTGAGAGACTTTCGGATCTTGAAGCGTCTGTGCGCACCTGTGGGTCCCTTCGGCAGTCGTGTCGCTACTTTGCCGCGCTGCAGAAGACGCGCAAGTACCTGTACGACCTCACGTGGCGCATGTGGTCCGTGCGCGCGTGCGAGCCGCTGCTCAAGATGCGGGTGGGGGCGGACGGGCCGCGCGGGAGGGCCACTTGGCAGGCGCACCTGTCCTTTCAAAAGGACCAGGAGCTGTACACGATGATCCACACCCTGTGCAACGGCGACCTGGACGGGATCAAGCGCGCGCTCGTCCTGCGCAAGCAGCGGCAACAGCACCACCGCGACAAGCTGCAGCGCATGGGCGTGCCCGTGGTTTTGGAGCAGGCCACCGCCATTGACACCAACGTGGACGACAACAACCCGTACCCTGGCTGCGCGCAGCAGTAAGAATATTATAATGTTTTGCACGGCAGCGATCAGAAGGTGCTCAACTTTGCAAAAGTTGGGTGCTGTCGCCACAAAATGTGGCACTTTTTGAATCAAACATGGTGTATATAAGGGTTTTGCGTCCTGTTTTTTGCATAATCGCACAGTTCACGACGCGTTCACGACAACTTTTCGTTCTTCGTCAAATCAAACATGGTGTATATAAGGTTTTTGCAGCGCATCGTCAGCAGAAGAACGGACTTCACGCGCAGTGAACGATGGCATTTCGGGAACAGGGAATCAAACATGGCGCATATAAGGTTTTGCGCAGCGTCGTCGGCAGAAGAGGGCACTTCACGCACAGTGAACGCAAATCGCGTCAAACATGACGTATATAAGGTTTTGCACGAAACTTTGTCGCGACGATAAGTGCACCCGTGGCAGCACCAAGTGTGTGTGTGTGTGTGTGTGTGTGTGTGGCAACAGACGCAATGGAGCGCCTGCTGCTGCCCTCGTTTGCCAAACTCCGGTTGCACGATACGGCGTCACAAGTGCCAACTGGCATGCAGCAAAGTCGCACGCGGAGCGCTCGCAAAACTAGGGCAAGCGCCGCGACAGAGGTGGAGGAGGAGGAGCTGGAAGCGCTCGGCGAGGAGCTGGAGGGAGACCTGGAGTCGCTTGCGGAGGCCATTTCAGACGAGGAGGACGAGGGCCTTGACCGCGACGAGTTGCTCGGCTGGGCGGACCTCAGCGACGACGAGCTGCTCTGGTGCGAGGAGGAATTGAGCGAGGAGGAAGGGTCGCCGGGCGAGGCCGGCCCAAGTGCTGCTCCGTGCCGCAAGTCGCAGCAGCCGCCGTCGTCGTCGTCGTCCTCTTCCAACACGCAACAGGGCGTCATGCGATCGGAGGCGTTTCTGGATGCGGTGCACACTTGGATGGACGTCATGCTCATCGATCCGATTCCCAGGTTTCAGATGCTGTCGGAGAAGGCGAAGATGGAAGAGGCACTCTCGCTCAAGTACGAGATCACGGCGCGTCAGGCGCGAGACGCCATAAACCGCGAGATCCACAGGCGCCCCGAGTGGTACAACGTCTACGGCAAGGTCGCGGAGGAAGATCTGGAGCGCTTCTACCAGGCGATGCTTGCCGCGTACCAGCGGCCCGACGTGACCGCGACCACGCTCAAGGCGGAGCGCGACCGGTTGGTGGACGAGGCGGCGGCACGCTCGCAGATGCCCCGCCATGAGATTGAAATCGCGGTGGAGAAGGCGCGCTACAAAGCGCGGTCTGCGATGTTTGCCGCGCTTGAGGCGCGCAACGCGTCGGGGCAGGAGGTGGCCGATTTCCGGCGACGCATCACCCACGCGAATCCCGAGGCGAAGCGCGCCCACGGAGAAAAGACGGTGCTGAGCAAGAACCGGTCCGACAATAGCCTCAACAAGATCCTGGGCGCGCTGGGGTACAAGCGCGGCGACGTGGAAGGCAAGCTGCGCACGAAGCAGTACCTCGTGGCGCAGCTGATTGAGCACATGGAACGAATCACGCGGCACGGGCTTGCGGGTGCATCCAAAAAGATGGTCGGCGCGTTCCGCACGGTGCTGGCCGCGGCAAGGGACGCGCTGCCCAGGTACGAGGCTGGCGCGAGGCGGATTGACCTCAGCCGCGCCGAAACTAAAGCCTACCTTGACCTGGCAAGCAACGAAGGACTCGCCTTCCTACGGTCGGCCCTGCAGCGGAGCGCGCAATAGTGTGGGCGGGCTGCCAGTTCCGCGTGGCAGTCGGGAGGACCGACGCAATCCAAGTTTTTCGCGCTTCCGCGCGCCGCGCCCGACGCTGCGCAGGGAACGCAGTGAGGCCGATTTGTCAAATCAAACATGGTGTATATAAGGTTTCTGCAAATTGAAACATAACAGCCTTATTAGGAAATGTGGGCTGAGGAGCTTCGACAACTGGGACCACCCGTTTGTCAGATCAAACATGACGTATATAAGGTTTAGCACGGGCCTACACGTGATCCACCGCTGGCGGTGCCACGTACGTTGCGGGGTTGGGCGTGTTCCAGTCCGTGGTGCCCTCGCTCAGCCGGGTGAGCAGCTGCCGCGCCATCACGACGTTTGAGTTGTCGCCCATGAGCAGCTCGGAGTTGTTGACGTCCCAGTGCTCCGGTATGCCCCGGATGGCCCGGTCGTTGCGCACAAACTCCTCAACGTAGGCGCTCAAGCTCTTCGCGCCTGGCAGACTGTTGTACGTCTTCGCAAAGTTTAGCATGTCGGTGTTGTTGTGCGTGGCCCGCGCCAGGAATTTGATGCAGGCCGCGCGCAGGTTGTGGGAGCCCGGCAGAGGCTCTCGCAGCAGCAGATCCAATGCCTCGTACCCGGCGTCAAAATACTTGGTGTCGTACCGGTCGCCGTTGCGGTGCAGCTGCGCCAGGTAGTGCGCCTTTTGCGGATCGTCAAGGCAGCGCCGCCACGCGCGGTTGAACGCCCCCGTGGCGTCGTTCACAAAGTTTTGGCTCCAGCTCATCTTTAGGAAGACGGCAGCATCGATTGCCTCCTGCAAGGTCTGCTCAACCTCCCGGTACAGCTCAAAGGTCATGCCTTCAATGCGGCTGCGCGACGCGCCCGCGCGTCGTCCAGGGCTGCTCTGGTTTCGTCCCGATGCCGTCTGCGCCGCGGAGTGGTCGTTGAGGCTCAGCTGCGTCAGGTCAAGCATCGTGGCACCGCCGCTCCCTCGTCACAAGTATGCAGGTGCCTCATTATGGTCGTTACATCCCCCTTCGCGCCTTTTCGTTGCCAGCGGGCGGGAACCCAGTAGCTCCTTAAATTGCCCCGCACCGTCTGGCCGCGATGGTGGACAGCGCCGACCTGGACTTCCTGGACGCGCTCGTGGACGAGCTTCCGCTGGCGGAGCCGCCGCAGGGGTTGCACGGCTGCGAATACGCGGCCTTTGGGTCCTTGGAGGACCTGCTCATGGGGCGCGAGCCGGAGCTGCCGGTGGCGATTCCCTTGCCGGTCTTCGAGCCGGCGACCAACCCGGCAACCAAGCCGCCGCATGCGCGCAAGTCGGCCCCCCGCCCGCGTGGGAAGCGGGGGAAGGTGGCCCGACTGGCCCCCGCGCCTCCCCCCCCGTGCGACGACCTGGGGCTCGCTCCCCTGCACTCCCTGCAGTCGCCGGCTCGCCTTGAGGCGCAGCTGCTGGGCCTTGCTCCCGACGCGTCGGCCCGCGAGACCGCCCAAGTGCACCGGGAGCGCGAGCTGGCGCAGGCGGCGCACGCCTTGGAGTACGCCCTCGGCCTTCTCAAGAAGCGCGCCTACCGCGAGCAGCAGCGTGCACAGAAAGTCGCCTTTGAGAAGGCGGAGCGCAAGCGGCGCAAGCGCGAGCTTCGCGCCGCGGAGGCCGCCGAGCCGCTCGCAAAGCTGGACGCCGAGATGGACGCGGCGCCGCTGCTCGCGCGCCGTGCGAAGAAGGAGGACATCCTTGACGGGTTCTGAAGCCCCAGCCCTAACCAGGGTGGGCGAGTGGATGGGACCGGGGTGAGAGAGATAGAGAGAAGTGGCGCGCGCTTGCCCGCGCGCCAGACTCTTGGACAGAAACACACACACACACACACATCACTCACACGCGAACGCATGTTTGGTACGCGCCCACTTGTGGAGAGTCGTGCGTTTCCGAGTCTTTTG
>MDTG01255731.1_pt1 | contig 13078 bp, 8 predicted proteins | sample 811421 | NCBI WGS metagenome assembly MDTG01 (sample SAMN05326645, study PRJNA326480) | marine metagenome | isolation source: seawater | place: Pacific Ocean: South East | collected 2011
AAACAATCAATTTTGTCCGCCCTACCCATCTTGCATCAACACTTTAATGGGTAATCAAGACGACACTTCCTGTAACTAAGCAGACGGCCGCTGAAGACGTGCAAATACATATGGCTGCACAATGAGAAAATCGAATTCCTGTTGAGGATTCGTTTCAAAATTGTGTAAATCGTCTTGGCTGGGCTTTGCCAGCCAACCTTTTTCAACCCAAAGATTCATCAAATCTGCACAATCTTCCGCGGCAACAATGGCTACTTCTACCAGCTCTAGAGTGTCATCAACCAAAATCAAAGCATCACGTTCCGCGTGTGGCTGTAAAGCGTCCCAAGACACTTTTTGGATTTCTTTATTCAATTTTTCTCGTAGTTCTGCAGATTGATTACTCATAACGTGCTCCTTGATATACACTTTTTCTTTTTAAGAACCTCAGGTTTAAAATGTCAAATTAGGCCCCCCTCCAAAAAAAACAAAGACCATCAACTTAATCATAAGAGTTTAAAATTATTACATATTCTAGGTTCTCAAAGAAATATTTTTATCTACCTAGGATCCATCTTAGATGTCGTCAACCGCTGCACATAACCCATGGCCGTAGACAGAAAATCAGGATGTAAGACAGCATCCGCAAAAAGTTGTGCATCTAATTCTGAATGTGTTTTCTCCGAAAAACCTGCTTCTGAAAATTGCTGTTTACAAAAGCGAAGCGCCGGAGTCGGTTTTTCTTTTAAACATGTAACCAAGTCTTGAGTCGCTTTCTTGACCTCGTCAGGGGACACACTTTTATAAAGGAATAGAGTTGGAAGTAAATCAACTGGATAAAAAGAACGTGCCGTCAACACCAAATCTTTGGTTAAGGCCATACCTAACGCTTGGGTCAATCGACCTACGCCCCCCCAAGTCAGTGGCAAGCCTATTTCTATTTCCGGCAGAGCAAACCGAGTGTCGTTGGCTGCAATACGAAAATCGCACGCCGACATGATTAAAAAGCCACCACCGATGGCATGACCTTGAACAGAAGCAATTGTGATTTGTGGTAATTCAGCCAAGGCATTCACTGCTTTTTGACCAAGGCGTGCCCAATCCTTTAATTGTTTCTCTTGGGGTATTTCGCCTTGAGCCAATAAAGGAGCAAGCCCCATCAAATCAAAGCCTACAGAAAAACTAGGACCATTTCCTGAGACCAAAACGATTTGAATATCGTCCCGCTCGCAAACAAAACCACAAAAAGAGACCATTTCTTCTAAAATTTTAAAATTCAGTGCATTGCGTTTCTTGGGCCGATTCAGCTCAAGCACTGCCACGCCGTCTTCAAACTTTACACAAAGGTGCTGGTAGTCCATCATAAAGAGATGTTAACGCTCCAACCCATTGGGTGACAAGCAAACAACTTAGAAACGGTGCGCTCAAAATATGTCAGACTCAGTTTCATCCCCTCAAAAGCGTTGGCGCATTAAAATATGGACCGCCACCTGGTTGTCCTACGCTGGTTTTTATTTTTGCCGCAAAGCCTTTGGCATCGTTAAACCTGTGCTCAAAGAAGATTATCAGTTTACGGACTTAGACTTAGCCCATATTTGGAGTGCTTTTTTAGTAGCTTACATGCTTGGTCAATTCCTCAGCGCGGGGCTCGGCCAGCGTTTAAGCTGTCGTATTCTCTTATTAACTGGCATGGCCATTTCTCTTTTAGCCAACCTCGGCGTTGGCTGGGTAAGCACCCAAGGCACCGGCGCTTTTTGGTGGTTCGTCAGCTTTATGGTGGTCAATGGTTTCGCCCAAGCCACCGGATGGCCCGGAAATGTGGGACTTTTGGCACAATGGAGCACTCGAAATGAACGCGGCCGTCTTATGGCCCTTTGGGGCACCTGTTATCAAATTGGCAGCATCCTCGCGAAACACTTCGCCGCTTTTATGTTAGCAGCGTTTGGTATTGCGTGGTCCTTTTGGGGCGCAAGTTTTATTCTTTTGAGCGTTTGGGCACTCTTTTATTTCTGGGGCCACAACAGTCCCGAAGATGTTGGTCTTGGCCCCTTTGTTGAAGAGGTCTGTAATGAAAGTGCTACTGAAAACGTGACCAACACTGAGCGGCCCTGGAGTGAAGCCGTGAAAACTATCGTCGCCTTGGGCATGCTCTATTTTTGCTTCAAACTTATGAGATACGCCTTAGATAGCTGGGCACCTACCTTAATTAGAGAGTCTTTTTCCGGAACCGTAGACGCCGCCACCGCAGGACATTTGTCCACTGTCTATGACTGGGTTGGCTTTTTAGGCGTCATCGTTGCAGGCTTTATGTCTGACAAATATTTCAAAAGCCAACGCATGCCCGTCGTCTTTTTCATGACCGTAGGAACCCTAATTTGCATGGTTTTGTGGGCAACGTTGGCCACCAGCCACCTTTGGCTCTTTGTGGTTTGTTTGGCCTTATTGGGTTTTATGATGCTCGGGCCGGATTCTTTAATTTCCGGAACTGCCGCGATGGATGTCTCCAGCAAAGAAATGGCGGTAGTCGCCACGGGTATAATTAATGGTTTGGGGTCTATTGGTCCCGTAGTTCAAGAAGAGCTTATTGGCTATCTCAAAACACACAGCGGCAACGATGCGGTCTTCCTCATGATGGTTACCGTGGCCGCTTTTGCCGTTTTAGGAAGCGGTATGCTTTGGTGGAACACAAAAAAAACCGGAATTTCACTTTAAGTCTGAAATGCGCTGCCCCCCAAGGTGAACTTCTCACTTCAAAATAAAAGACTCGGCAATACAATGTCTTACGTCTTCTTTTGAATCGGTCTAGAGGCTATTTGAAGTCACATTGTGCGCAAAAGTTAAGGCTTGAATTGTGACATCTTGAAGAACTTTCGTTTTTTTCCTGGGCAAGGGCAAAAAAAGGGTTCTCACCGCAGATTTAGTGGCATATAGGCGATTTCAGAGTGCGATTTTTGTAAGACAAAAATGTAATAAATTAAGAAGGATTGAACGCGGTGAGCACCTCAATACCCAGCTTTACGATGTTGCGTCAGGCAACCGTTTATGCGCCCGAACGACTCGGGAAATGCGATGTTTTACTCGCGGGTGGCACCATTGCGGCAATTGGTGAAACACTTCCCAAAATAGACCGTGAATTTCCCGTGGAAGAGGTCGACGCTTCAGAGCTCAAAATGATCCCTGGCCTTATCGATGCCCACGCCCACCTCACGGGCGGTGGCGGTGAATCTGGATTTTCGACAAGGGTGCCTAGAGTCTTTTTAAGCCAATTTACACGAGCAGGTGTCACTTCCGTTGTTGGCGTTTTGGGGGCAGATGGCACAACACGAACCGTACGCGACTTGGTTGCGACAACTTTAGGCCTTAGAGAAGAAGGCCTCTCCGCCTGGTGTTATACTGGCAGTTACCAAATCCCTGTTCCCACACTTACGGGTTCTGTGCGCGATGATATTGTATTTGTGGATCCGATTATTGGTGTGGGTGAACTCGCTATCAGCGATCATCGCTCTTCTCAGCCGACATTCGATGAATTTTTACGAATTGCCTCTGATGCCCATGCTGCAGGGATGATCACGCAAAAAGCAGGACTGCTGCATCTCCATTTGGGAGACGGTGCCCGCGGCTTACAACTCGTTCAACAAGCTTTGCTAGAAGCGGAACTACCTGCGCGCGTTTACCACCCCACTCATGTCAACCGACAAAAAGCACTCTTCGAAGAAGCACAAGGCCTTGCTAAACAAGGTGTTACCGTTGATGTTACCGCCTTTCCAGATGCCGATGAAGGCCTTTTAGCTCATGAAGCCATTGAGCTCTGGCTCTCCTCAGATGCCCCTGATGACAAAATTACCTGCAGCTCCGATGGTGGCGGCTGCCTACCCACCTTCGATGAACACGGACAAATGATCTCCATGGATGTGGGTCGACCCGAATTAATAACTTGGACGCTTGCTTCTCTTTTAGAGAACGGTCGTTCCATGGAAGAAGTATTACCTGTTTTTACTACCAATGTAGCAAAAACAATGAGACTGAAAAACAAAGGCCGCATTGCTGCATCTTATGATGCTGACATTGTTTGCTTAGACCCTAACAACAAAGTCCAGCACGTCTTGTGTCTTGGACAATGGATGGTACGTAACGGCGAAACCGTGCGCACCGGCGCTTTCGAGCAGAAGGAAAATTCATGAGCCCATCAATCGTGCAACCGAATCAAGAACGTGGTTGGATCGTCCCAGTAGGAGGCGCCGAAGAAAAAATTCAGGACCCTTCAATCCTCCAACGGTTTGTTGATATCTCCGGCAATGGTAATGCGCATATCGCAGTCATTCCTACCGCCTCTCAGCTCGAAGATACAGGTTCCCGCTATGAGGATATTTTCAAAGAACTCGGTGTCGACCGTTGCACATCACTACCATACGTAGAACGCAGCGATGCTGATCGAGATGATTGGCATGACATCCTTGAAAATGCCACCGGGATTTTCTTCACTGGTGGTAACCAACTGCGTATTTCTACCATTTTAGGTGGCACGCGCGTTGCGCAAACCATTAGAAAGCGAAATGCATGCGGTATCACCGTAGGCGGCACATCTGCAGGCGCAGCGATTCTCCCAGAACACATGATCGCATATGGTACCACCGGTGAAACCCCTTTTGCTGGTATGGTTTCTTTAGCGCCCGGCCTGGGCTTAACCAATCGCTTTGTGATTGATCAACATTTTCGCGAGCGTGATCGTTTAGGTCGTCTCCTTACCGCTTTAAGCTTCAACCCTTTCGCGGTTGGGCTCGGCATTGATGAAAACACTGCAGCCTTTATTTCACCTGATAATGTTATCCACGTTGAAGGTGCGGGCGCTGTAACGCTCGTAGATGTGGCCGATGTGGAACATTCTTCCGTTGCTTATGCCGATGAAGGAGAGCCACTGTGTATCACCAATGTGAAACTTCACGTACTGCCACAAGATGCCACTTTTGATCTTAAAACGCGCGTGGCTTCACCCGCCCCCCGTACAGAATCCTGATTTATATTTCCCAACCCGCTCAACTTGTAGGAGAGCATCATGAAAATCTTAGAACGACGTGTTTACCGAGGCCCTAACCTATACGCTCACCGCCCAGTGATTCGTTTAACCATGGACCTAGAAGAATTAGAACAATGGCCCAGTGCTAAGATTCCGAAATTTAATGACAATTTGGTAGAACATTTACCAACACTTTTTGAGCACACATGTTCCTACGGGGTCGAAGGTGGCTTTTTAAGGCGTTTGCGTGAAGATGAAGGTACCTGGATGGGGCACATTCTTGAGCACATTACAATTGAATTGCAACAGCTCGCAGGTGCCAAAGTTACTTTTGGTAAGACACGAGGAACCGGTGAGCATGGCGTTTACCATGTGATCTACTCCTACGAAGAGGAAAAGGTCGGTATCGCAGCCGCCGAACTTGCCATTAAGCTCGTCCAAAGCCTGTTACCTGACAACCTCAAGAGCAAACACATCTCACTTGAAAAAAACTTTAATTTCAAGGAAGAATTAGATGAGCTTATCGGATATGCTCAGCGCCGACAATTTGGACCATCTACCGCCTCCTTAGTGGAAGCAGCTGAAAAGCGTGACATTCCCTGGATTCGTCTGAACGATTATTCTTTGGTTCAATTCGGGCACGGACGTCATCAGCAACGCGTACAAGCCACCATCACCTCTCAAACACATCATATTGCAGTGGAGATTTCTTCCGACAAAGAAGAAACCCATAAGATCTTAGAAGATCTCGGCCTACCTGTTCCAAGGCAAGAGCTGGTACGAACGAGAAGCCGCGCCATCTCCATTGCGGAACGAATGGGATACCCTGTCGTTATCAAACCATTTAATGGTAACCACGGTCGCGGCGTCACCTTAGGAATCCAGAACGAAGAACAAGTTGTTGCTGCATTGAAAAAGGCGCAAGAACATGCCCGTACGGCAGTCGTCGAAACCATGATCGAAGGCTTTGACCACCGTATGCTCGTTATTAACGGCGTCTTAACGGCTGTTGCCAAACGTGTTCCTGGCCATGTCATTGGTAATGGCCGAGATACCATCGCGCAGCTCGTTGACGAAGTAAACCGTGACCCAAGAAGAGGCATCGGTCACGAAAAAGTACTTACACGAATTGAACTTGATTACCAAGCAGAACGGTTAATGGCGGCAGCAGAATATACCGCTGAAACAGTGCTAAAAGAAGGAGAAATCTTTTATCTGCGCTCAACCGGTAATTTGTCTACTGGTGGTACCGCAATCGATATGACCGACCAAGTCCATCCAGATAACCGTGAAATGGCGCAACGCGCAGCCAAAGCGATAGGACTTGACGTCGCTGGCGTTGACTTCATCACGCCAGACATCACCCGTTCCTATAAAGACATCGGTGGTGCCATTTGTGAAATTAATGCAGCACCAGGTTTTCGAATGCACGTCGCACCAACAGAAGGGGAGTCAAGAGACGTTGCTGGTCCAGTGATGGATATGCTATTCCCACAAGGTACCCCAGCACGTATCCCAATCGCTGCAATCACCGGTACCAATGGTAAAACCACCACCACCCGAATGGTCGCACACATTCAAAAAATGACGGGACGCACCGTAGGCTCTTCTACGACTGATGGTGTGTACATCGATGGTGTACGAACAGTGGAAGGTGATATGACAGGACCACAAGCGGCAAAAATGATTCTAAGAGATCCAACAGTAGACATGGCTATATTAGAAACAGCACGCGGCGGATTGCTTCGCGCCGGACTTGGTTTCCGTTCCTGTAATGTCGGTGCTGTACTTAATATTTCTGCAGATCACTTAGGTCTTAAAGGAATTAACACCATCGAAGGTCTTGCTGAAGTGAAGCGCGTCGTAGCAGAGGTTGCTCGAGACTGCGCTGTTTTAAATGCAGATGACATCAACTGTTTGAAAATGGCTGATCACACCGAAGCTGAACGTATTGGCTATTTCACGATGAACCCACGAAACGAGCTTGTACGAAAACACATTCAAGTTGGTGGACTCGCAGCCGTCTTAGAGGAAGGCATCAACGGTCACATGATCACGCTTTATAATGAAGGGCAGCACTTACCTTTATTATGGACACACCTCATCCCAGCAACACTCGAAGGTAAAGCATTACACAATGTACAAAATGCGATGGCCGCAGCCCTAGTTGCTTACGCCATGGGTGTCAGCGTCGAAAATATCCGTCAGGGACTTCGAACTTTTGACACCTCTTACTTCCAAGCACCTGGACGTTTGAATGTTTACAACGAACTGCCATTCAAGGTAATTTTAGATTACGCTCACAACCCTGTTGCCATTCAATGCATGGTGGATTTGGCCTCACGCCTGGAAACTGCTGGAAGAAGGATTTGCGTTCTTTCAGCACCTGGCGATCGTAGAGACGAGGATGTTGCCGAAATTGCAAGACTTGCAGCCGAAGGGGAATTCGCTCACATCATCGTTAGACGTGATGATCATCCGCGCGGTCGAGATCTTGATGAGATTCCAACGCTTCTTCGCCGAGGGCTTGTCGAGTCTGGTTATCCTGAAGATAATATTACCGTCATTCCTGATGAACAAATGGCGATTCACGCAGGTTTAGAAATGGCAAAACGAGGCGACCTGCTCGTTATTTTTGGCGACCAAATTTCTAGAAGTTGGAAGCAGATCGTAAAGTTCAAAGAAAATAATGAATCAAGCGTGTCTACACCTTCCCTGGAAGGCAGTCCCATCCTGCCCATGAACGTGGAAGATGATTTTGGCTCATTAGACGGTGATTTGATTTCTGATGCGCGCGGCGTACGGCTTGCTCGGGAGCTCAATGACTGATGAAACAGGTCGATGCGCGTAGATTAACCGGTCCTAATCTGCAATCACAGATGCCGGGAGCAGTGGCGGAGGTATCCTTTGACGAAGGAGACGATCCGCAGGCACTCTATGTGCAGTGGCAAGCCCATTTAAAGAGCCTATGTGCTCATTTACCTTTCGATTCAGAGCCCACCACGGCGCGGTTTTATGAAAATGGGGCCGCGTGGGTTTTACTCGGGCCTGTAGACCGTCTGTACGCAGTTATTCTAGCCTGTGAATATGCGGTGGAGATGATCGTTGCTCCGCAAGAAGGCAGGCCTTCTCCCAATCTTCAAGAAACCATTACCGCGGTGATGGCCGAGTATGAAGAAGAACAATGCCCCCGACTTTTAGAAATTGAAAAGGAAGCACTTTCACGTAACGTTCCTTTCTTATGGGACGATGATTTTGTCTCTGTTGGCTATGGCAAAAATTCAATTACATGGACCGAGCGCGACCTGCCTGAAATCAAAAATATTCCGTGGGAAGAATTAAGTAGCATACCGGTTGTATTGGTAACTGGTACCAACGGTAAAACCACCACCTCCCGCTTATTGGCGAGAATGGTTCGCTGCTCAGGTCTGGTTCCGGGCAACAGCTCTACTGACGGCGTTTTCATTAATGAAGAAATGGTAGAAGAAGGTGATTGGACCGGGCCAGGGGCTGCGAGAACCATTCTCAGAAGAAAAGATGTTGATGTTGCCGTTTTAGAAGCAGCACGAGGCGGTATTTTAAGACGTGGCCTTGGGGTCACCGAATGTAATGCCGCACTCGTTACCAATGTCGCTAATGATCATTTAGGTGATTACGGAATTTTGACCGTACCACAAATGGCCAAAGCAAAAGGTGTCGTTTACAGCGTTGTTCCCTCTACGGGATGCCGTGTTTTTAATATGGATGATACGCATACATCTTCGTTGCTCAAAGACCATGACAGCCCCGCACTTCTTACAAGCGTCAAAGGTCGTATCGACTCATTAGCGCAACACCACGAGCAGGGTGGCGCCATTTTACATTTCAATGGTACCCACATCATTTATGAAAAAGCCGATAACCAAAAAGAAATTATAGATGTAAAGCTTTGCCCATTATCCATGAATGGTGCTGCAACCTACAACATTTCTAATATGCTTAGCGCCATTGGCCTTGCCATTGCTATCGACTTACCTCACCATGCCATCGTCGAAGCATTAAAAACTTTTGGTACTTTTTGGAAGGACAATCCTGGTCGAGGTCAAATGACTGACGTCAACGGTGTTAAGGTACTCTTAGATTTCGGACACAATCCCCATGGCGCAGCCGCTGTTTTAGATATGGTCAACCAATTAAAACAACAAAAGGCCACGGCTTCACGTTTCTCTGTCAGCGTAGGCCAAGCAGGGGATCGCAGTGATACCGACCTTAAAGAACTTTCCGAATGTGTCGCACAAGCTCAGCCCGATCGTGTCTATCTCCGCGATATGGATGGTTATCTCCGAGGACGAGAAGAGCTTGAAGTTCCCCAGCTTATGAAGCGCTATTTAAGCGAAATGGGTATTCCTAGAGATGAAATCTTGGTATGTGATAGTGAACTTCATTGTCTGACACATGCTCTCGAATGGGCAGAGCCTGGAGACGTCGTTGTTCACTTAGTCCACACCGCAAGAGATGCCATTAAAGCGCACTTGCAATCTCTTAATGCACAAGTTGATTAAACCAGCCTCATCAATTTTTTTGATCCAAATTTTTTAAACGAGTACTAAGAAAAAATTTTAATGATTGTTAAGAATCTTTCACCGACTCGTCTCCGATTGATGCAGGTAATAAGAACGCTCCGTCAATTATGGGAAAAGTGTTCGCAAACCATCATAGGGTCCGCACGAAGTCACATTCACAAATTCTAAACTTTCATTTAAGATATTGAGGGTCGGGTAGCAGGTCACTGGAATGTGCTCAACCAGTTCATTTGCTTCATCAAAAAGAACGGGTATGTTTTCGTTGGGGTACGTTTCATCCCAATTTTTAATATCCTCAATATCAATCGGTGTTCCTTCGGTAAAAATGATTGTAATCCAATACAGTTCACCTTCCTGAACCATACGGTAAAGGTCACTGTAATTCTCACTCCACCAAGGATAAGGCGCTTCAGGTTGATCACCCTGGGGGCCAGTCCAGTTTAAATGCTGTTCGTCACCGTCAGATAAATAAGCGGCCATGGCCTTGCAGGGCTTACACCAGGGCGTGCCGGTATCGAGCACAATGTTTTTACCACGAAAAGCAAAATCATAAAGATCGACCATTTCCTCGTGTTGGTCCATCGCAATAAAATGCGGTACGATATTGCCTACAGATGCTTCGTTTTCCCAACCGGGGTCTTCGATAGAATCTTTCGTTGGGTTATAGGGCCAGCCTCCTTTATAAATTACTGACGCGCGATCTGTTGGATCGGTACCCGCATGATTTTCTTCAAAGTCAGTATAACCATCGGCATCCGAATCTGGCACTAAGGGATCACTGCCCAGCTTCAATTCTTCACCGTCATTGAGTCCGTCACCATCCGTATCGGATAACTCAGGGTTGGTTCCCAATGAAATTTCTTTAGAATCCGACAAGCCATCATTGTCTGTATCGTTGTAATTTGTTCCATCTTCATCTTCGTTTTCCATCGGTGCACAAGCAACAAGTAAAAAACCGAGCAGGAAAGGTACAACAAACCGACGCTTCCCAGATAAGATTTGCAATAGAAACATATTTGAACCCCTAGTATGATTTGCTTAAAAAAGCATAACCAGGCTACAGCAGATCCTCAAACCTTCACGTTAATTTATTACCTATTTTCCTCAACCAATGACAAACAGCTAAAAGAAGGTCGCATAAAGAGGTTGGTTAGGCTAAAAGAACCATAAGGGGCTCTTTATGAAGCAGTTTTTCAATCTATGGTGTAGCAGTCTACTTTTAATCATATGCGCCTGCCCACCGGAAACCATAACGCTCCCTGAAGAGAAACCAAATACGTTCGCCTCCTCAACCGACTCCGGCTTTTACGAACAAAACGATGCGGGACCAATAATACCCACCCCCATAGCATTGGATGGCAGCATCATTGAGCTTGATGATACAGGCACGAGTACAAATGAACTGGACAGTGGCGAAGAAAACTTCGATTCAGGACAAGAACCGCAAGAAATAGGCTGCGCTCAAACCACCCAATGCATCGATAATGACGACTGCTGTACCCCCGGATGCACCAATGAAGAAGACGATGATTGCGATAATGCAACAGTCATCAGCATTAAGCCCTACCTGCAAACGCCCAGACCTACTTCTATGTGGGTCCTTTGGGAAACAGAAGATGAAGGCAGCAGCCGAGTCAATTGGGGCACCACCGATCAACTGGAAAATACAGCAATCGGAAGTTCTTTCTCTCCTTTTCTCAGCAGCCATCATATTCACGAAGTACGGTTACCTGATTTAGAACCAGATACGCTTTACTTTTACCAGGTCCAAACCGGCAATACCTTAAGCGCCATCTATCACTTTGTGACCACGACGACGGGTGACTCTGAAGCCTCCACACGCTTAGTTGCTATGAGCGATATGCAGCAAGACAGCTCCAATCCAGACAAGTTTCGTGAAATCGTAGAAGAAGGCCTCTTACCTTTCGTAGCTCAAGAATGGCCCGAAGCAGATCTCACCGATCTTTTAGATTTGGTTTTGGTTCCCGGTGATCTTGTAGACTCAGGACTCTTCATCAGTCAATTTCGAAACACTTTTTTCGAGCCCAGTGAAAAGCTTTTATCTTATGTGCCTGTTTTGCCCGTCCTCGGAAACCACGAAGCCAACAGTCAATACTACTTCGACCTCTTTCATCTCCCCGAACAAGCAAGTGGTGGCAATAAAGAGCACTGGTGGCACTCCGATCACTCTAACTTAAGGGTCATTGGTCTAGATTCAAATTGGCCCTATAACAATAACACGCAACTACAGTGGCTCGAAGATACACTCGATAATGCATGTAACAACACAGCCATCGATTTCGTTTTCGCAGAAGTACATCACCCTGCGAAGTCTGAGCTTTGGCCAGTAGGAGAAGCTGATTTCACAAGCGATGTGGTGGAACGCATGGAGAATTTTACTTCGACATGCAACAAACCCTCCATTCACTTTTTTGGGCACACACATGGCTATTCTCGAGGACAATCCCGAGATCATCGTCACCTTTGGGTAAATGTCGCTTCGGCGGGTGGCAATCTTGATTATTGGGACGAATACAATCAAACTGATTATGAAGAATTTAACATCAGTCTCGATGAATACGGTTTTGTACTCGTAGATGTGCAAGCAGGTGCAGAGCCTTCTTTTTATTTGCGCCGGATTAGTCGAGGCGATGAAGACGAAAGTAGCGACAATGAGATCAAAGACAGCATCCTCGTTCGGCGCTACAATCAAAGTCCACAAATACCAATCGGCACGGCGCCTTCGGGTGCAGATGTTTGTCTTTGGGATTTATCACTAATAGCATCGAATTTTATGGATCCTGACGAAGGTGATCTTCATGGCAGCTCGCATTGGCAAATCAGCACAGACTGTAATGATTTTAATTCGCCTCTTTGGCAATCATGGAAACAACATGAAAACTGGTACCGTGATGAAAACCTACAAGCCGAAGACGATTTAACCGATGAGCTCGTTAGTGCGCTCACGGCAAACACCACCTATTGTTGGCGCGTCAGATACCGTGATCAGGGTCTCACTTGGAGTGACTGGTCTGTTCCCATTTCATTTACAACCCAAGGCGGCACCGGCAATCTTTTGGCTAATCCTGGGGCCGAATTTGGATTAGACAGCTGGATCACGACCGCTGGACATCACGAATCTCTTCTCAACGGTCAATGTAATGGCATTGCCCCCCATACTGGCTTTCGATATTTCGCAGTTGGCGGTCTTTGTGATACCGAGAGTTACGCCGAAGCTTATCAAGAGATTCATGTTCCCGATGAACTCCTAGATGAGGTAGACAACGGTAATGTGAAGGCTTCTTTTGGAGGTTATTTATCTAATTACAGCGGTGATGACCGCCCTGAGATGAAGCTTGTTTTTAAAACTGCCGATCAAAGCGTTCTTGAAGAAAGTACCACCATGGGAACCTACGCAGAAGATTGGACCCTAGTTTCAGATATTGTCAACGTTCCAATTTCAACTCGTCATATTGATATGGTACTTATGGGTACGAGAAATAATGGAAGTGATAACGATAGT
>MDTG01411650.1_pt1 | contig 13078 bp, 9 predicted proteins | sample 811421 | NCBI WGS metagenome assembly MDTG01 (sample SAMN05326645, study PRJNA326480) | marine metagenome | isolation source: seawater | place: Pacific Ocean: South East | collected 2011
AAAGTCATTTTTAGTATCAAATTCAAAGTTATTGTAAAAAATTAACTTTGAATTTGATACTAAAGCAATATTGAAATTTTTTGTTGAAACATCAAGGAAAATTTGACTATTTGCAGAGTGCTTTGATTTTTCTAATACATTTTCTAAAAATATAGTTGCACTATGTTTTATGGTAATATTTTTTAATTTTTTAAAAATATTTAAATCATTTTTTCGAATAGAGTAAATAACAACAGCATTTATATGTTTTAGACGATCCACTAAAATCTCTTCCCCTTCCTCTATTTGATTATTCATTTTTAAATACTTATCCTTTAATTTTTCGTCGAACAAGGAATTAGGAATAATTGTGCATGCTTTAAAGAAATAATTTATAGTTTTTGAGCTCAGACTCCATTGAAATACTGGGAATTGTGATATTAAGGAGCTTAGGTTTTGTGTTTCATTATTGAAAATGTAAGACTCAAGACTTAAAAATTCTTCATTTTCAATGTTAAAAATTGAAAATGAAAAAGAATTTGGATTGTAATGCGCAAATAATTTATAACACTGAGAATTCTTTTCTTTTATAGATTTATCAAAAAGTGAAAATTCTTGCCGTATGCTACTCCCAATTTCCATCTAAATTAACTTCATTTAGATCACCTATTTTTAAAGCTTGAGTTGGGTCAAATGGATTTGGGTCACTGACTTCAAAAACGCTAATTTCAGTATTTGACTTAACTAATTTCTTTGCTGCTAGATTAAATTTTTGATTTGTAAAAGGGACAAGCGCTAAATTTTCAATATTTTTTATTTGTAGTGAATCTTTATCAGAACAGCACACTTTTACTTTTCCTAGTTCTACTTTTTCAAACCAGCTTTTTTTCATCCACCCCTCATCTGTATTAACCTTTTCCTCGCCATTTGCAGTTATATATGTTTGTTTTGTTTTTTTTATAGCACTTTCTTTCCATCCATTTGCTATCCAATCAGGATTTATTATAATTTCACTTTTTTCTACATATTTGGATATTGTTATAGAATCACTTTTTCCAAATTCGATTAACTCAGCAAAACTATTTGCAAATCTATTTTGTGGAGAATTGGATTTATAAATTACTTGTAGATCTCTAATTTGTAGCAGTTTCTTTTTTATAGCATCATATCTCTTTGTTTTTTCTTTTTCAAATTTAACTGGGGCGTATAGTTGAGAGGTCAATTTAGCTCCAGTTCCAATATCTAATAATACTAATAAGCCAACAATTAAAATAGGGTAGCTTAATATGGACAAATAAAATTCTCGACTTTTGTTAAATAGAGGAGCTACTAAATACTTTTCTAACCTAAATAGATTAGCGAAAAACAGGAATCCAAATATAATAAGAATAATAAGGAAATAAATTTCTATAGCTAATGATAATGTCATAGTTTTTATTTTATTAGTATATGGTGAGTAAATTTACAATTTTATTTAATAAAATTCTTTATTTAGAACATTTCTAAATAAATTTGGCTTTTAAAATTTTAATAACATGAAAGAATTTATAATAATTTTTAGAGAATGCCTAGAAGCTGGGTTGATAGTTGGTATTATTTACACATACATCAATTTTAATAATATTAAAGGTCAAAAAAGAAATATATGGCTTGGTGTTTTAGGTGGTATTATTGCCAGTATTTTAGTAGGTTGTGTTTTTTTCTTTTTAGGCGGAACAATCCCCGCTGCTTATGAGAAGCTTTTTGAGGGAATTTCTATGTATATTACAGCTGGGTTTTTATTTTATGTTATTTTTTGGCTCTCTAAAAAAGTTAGTAGTAAGAAAGTAATCGAGTCAAGTGTTCAACAGTCTATAAGTAAAAATGAAAGTTGGGGCTTGTTTTTATTAATTCTTTTTGCAATTCTTAGAGAAGGCTTTGAAATAATAATTTTATTATTTAATGATATTAAAAACGGCGAATTAAATTTCTTAGGTGTTTCGCTAGGGTTCTTGTTGGCTGTTTTTTTAATTTATTTAATTTTTGCAACAGGTAAGAAAATACCTATCAGAACATTTTTTGCATCCACTACCTTATTACTTGTTTTTATTGCCGCTGGTTTAATTGCTTATGGGACTCATGAAGTAGAAACATATTTATATAAATCAAATTACATAGAAAAAGAAAGTATTCCCAGAGTTTGGGATGTGTTAAAGCCACTAGATGGAAACTCGCCTAATTGTAATGATGCCCTTTATACATATGCTAAAATTAGTGATGAAAATGGTAATGAAAAACAAGTTTGTTATCATTTGTTTTATGAAAAAGGTAGAGTAGGGGAATTTTTAAAAGGTTTTTTTGGTTACAATAGCAATCCTAATTATATAGAGTTTTTTTTATGGCTATTTTTTTTAATTTTTGGAATTAAAAAATGGGCAGATTTTTATTATATTGCCCCCCCGAAAAACTAAAATGTGATATAATATGGAAAAAGGCAATATAAATATTCAGGCGGAAAACATATTCCCTATAATAAAGAAATTTTTATACACCGATCAGGAAATTTTTATAAGAGAATTGATTTCTAATGCTGTTGATGCTACATCAAAATTGAAAAAATTAGCTTCTATTGGTGAGTTTAAAGGAGATTTAGGTGATTTGAAAATAGAAGTATCTATTGATAAAACAGCAAAAACAATTTCTATTAAGGATAGAGGTATTGGTATGACTTCTCAGGAAGTTAAAAAGTACATTAATCAGGTAGCCTTTTCTGGTGCTGAAGAATTTGTTAAGAAATATAAAGAAGATGATAAAAATTCTGGAATAATTGGCCATTTTGGACTAGGGTTTTATTCTTCATTTATGGTGGCTAAAACAGTTCAGATTAAAACAAAATCCTATAAAAAATCAAAAGGTTGTTTGTGGGAATGTGATGGTAGTCCAAAATTCTCTTTGAACGATGTGGAAAAAAAAGATAGAGGAACAGAAGTAATCCTTTTTGTTTCAGACGATGCTACTGAATTTTTGGAAGACTCTAAAATTTCTTCATTACTTAATAAATATTGTAAATTTCTTCCAGTTGAAATAAAATTTGGGACTAATAAGAAAACAGAAAAAAACAAAAAGGGAAAAGAAGTAGAAGTAGAGGAGGATAATATTATAAATAATACGAACCCTCTTTGGAAAAAATCACCTTCAAAGTTAAAAGCTGAAGATTATGCAAGTTTTTATAGAGAAGTATATCCGTATAATTTTGATCAGCCTCTGTTTCATATTCATCTAAATGTAGATTTCCCATTTAATTTAACAGGAGTTTTATATTTTCCTAAAATAAGCCCCTCTGTTGATTTAAATAAAAACAAAATTCAACTTTATTGCAATCAAGTGTTTGTTACTGATAGTGTGGAGGGCGTAGTTCCAGATTTTTTAGGGTTATTACATGGTATAATTGATTCTCCAGACATTCCTTTAAATGTGTCTAGATCTGCTTTACAGAGTGATTCTAATGTAAAAAAAATATCTTCACACATTAGTAAAAAGGTGTCTGATAAGTTAAAGAAGATGTTTAAAGATGACAGAAAAAATTTTGAATCTAAGTGGAATGATATGAAATTAATTGTAGAATATGGTATGTTGAGTGATGACAAGTTTTATGAGAGGGCTTCGGATTTTTGTTTATATCCAAATGTTGATGGTGATTTTTTCACAATGAAAGAATTTTCTGATAAAATAAAAGATTCTCAAAAAGATAAAGAAGGGAAGCTTATTTATTTATATGCAAGTGATAAAAATGCTCAGCATAGTTATATTGCTGAAGCAAAAGAAAGAGGTTTTGAAGTTTTATTATTAGATAGTCCAATTATTTCTCATTTAATTCAAAAATTTGAATCAAAAATGGAAAAATCTAGTTTTGTTCGAGTTGATTCGGATTCCATTGATAAATTAGTACAGCAAGAAGTTACAGTAGATTCTATTTTAAGTGATAAAGAAAAAGATAAATTAAAACCTTTAATTGAAGAAGCTTTACCTAAAGAAGGTTTTACAGTTGTTTTTGAAAATTTACCTCCTTCTTCTTCACCATTTTCAATCACTATTTCTGAATTTATGAGAAGAATGAAAGAGATGAGTATGACAGGCGGTGGCGGTATGATGGGCATGCAAAACATGCCGGATTCATATAATTTAGTGATAAATACAAATCATAAATTGATTAGTAAGATATTAAAAACAAAGGGTGTTGGTAAAAAGAAATTAATTCAAAATGCTATTAATTTGGCATTGCTCTCAAAGAATTTATTAAAAGGAGAGGCTTTGACAAATTATATAAATAATAGTTTTGATAATCTAAAAAAATAGGGCTACTCGAATATTGGTCCAGATCCAATTAGTTCATTTTTTAAATACCATGTGGCAAATTGTCCTGTGGTAATACTTTTTACTTTTTTCTTAAATACTATATATAAATAATCTTCTTCCATTATTAATGTTCCTGGAATTAATTTTTGTCTATAGCGAATTCGGATTAAAAAATCTTTTTTTTCTTTATTTTTCATTTTAAAATCTTCTCTGACCCAGTGACAAGATTTTTTTTTGATTTTTAATGCTTTTTTATAAAGCCCAGGATGTTTTTCTCCCATTCCAACATAAATTATATTATTTTTTACATCTGTTTTTATTACAAATAAAGGTTCCTTTTTCCCTCCTATATTAAGTCCTTTTCTTTGCCCAATAGTAAAGAAGTGAGCTCCATAATGTTGGCCTATAATAGTGCCGCTTTCTGAAGAATATTCAAAAGCTGCACTTTGTTCTTGTATAGTTTTTTTTGTTTTTTTATAAATGCTATTTTTTGAAGATATTTCTATAATATCACCAGTCTTTTTCTTTAATTTTTTAGATAAAAATTCAGGTATTTTTATTTTTCCTACAAAGCAAAGTCCTTGTGAATCTTTTCTGTCTGCTGTTGCTAAATTTATTTTTTTTGCAATTTCTCTTACTTCAGATTTTAATAATCCTCCAATAGGAAAGATTATTTTTTTCAATTGTAATTGATTTAGTTGACATAAAAAATAACTTTGGTCTTTTTGTTTGTCTGTTGCTTCCAGAAGAGAATATGTTTTTTTTTCATTTACCTTTTTATTTGCATAATGTCCTGTGGCTACAAAATCGGCGTTCAGTTTTAGAGCGTAATCTAAAAAAACATCAAATTTAATTTCTTTATTACATAAAATATCAGGATTTGGAGTTGTTCCGTTAGAATATTCTCGAAACATATAATCAATAATTCTTTTTTTATATTGTTGGCTTAAGTCTATGACATGGAAAGGTATGTTTAATTGCTCAGCGACTTCTAATGCATATGTGCTGTCTTCAACCCAAGGGCATGGTTGTGTATTTTTAGAATTATTCTCATGCCAAATCTTCATGAAAACAGCTATTAAATCAAAGCCTTGTTTTTTTAATAAATAGGCTGAAACACTTGAGTCGACTCCCCCGGATAATGCAATAATGACTTTTTTTTTCTTCAAAATCAAAAAATAAGAAAGGATTTTATCTTAATATTTTATTAAAAATCTTAACTTTAGATACATGCAAAGCTAATTAAAGATTTATTTCTAATGAAAAATTTATTTCTTCTTTTTACTGGTTTTTTATTTTTTTCTTGTGAGCCTAATGTTGAATTTACGGCTGGAACAGAAAATAGATTAAGTGGTATTGCTGATTTTGGAGCTTGGTCTGCTAATTATTTATCTGATGAGTTCATGCTTGGTGATTGTTTTGATTCAGAAGTTTGCACAATTAGTAAATATGATGATGGGGATACAGGAAATGAAAGATACTATATAGATATTAATTCTCTTGATTATTATAATGATCCAAATAATTGTTATTCTGCTTGGGATGGTATGCAGCACTCATTAAGAATTATTACTACTGCAGATCAACTTGAAAATAAATTTCAAGTTTCAAGTGGTAATTCAGCTTATATAGGTAGTGATGAAAGTCCAATATTAACTATTATTTATAATATTAAAAGATATAGCGCAGCACAAGGTGATGAAAACATAGAGTATGTTGGTCATGTCGGTTTTTTAGATGTTGCAGAGCTTAATAATGATGAAGCTTTTATTTCAGGGAGTTTTTACGGCACTGTATATAGAGAAAATGAATTTGGTGGTGTTGATTCAGTAATGATCAAAAATGTAGTATTTAATAAAGTAAATGTTTATAATCAATAATTTTGATTATTGATTAAGTTTTTTTCAAAAGGGCTTTCTTTTCTTGTGCTAATTAATGTAATTTTTCCGTTTTCATCCAGATTAGAATTGATTTCAAATTCTTTTTTTTCCATTTTATCAATTAAGGTTATTGCTGTTGTATTTGGTGAGATTTCACCTAGGTTTTTTGCGTAAAATATTAGTTCATTTGATTTTCCGTCTTCTAGTTTTAAAAAAACTTGTTTTTTTCCTCTAACTAGCCCATAGTTTTCCAAAACCCATTTGCCATTAAAGTTTAATGAAACTGTATCTCCATCTATTTGTGCATTGTCCCAAATTTCAAGAACAACATACCTGGAATTAGTAGTAAATTCTTTTTTGTCTGCAACTTTCCTTTTTTGAACTGATATTGGGAAAAATTTGTGTTTTTTTATTTCCATTAATCGATGTCTTCTTTCTTTTCCTGAGCTGACTAAATATTTTTTATTTAAACTTGAAAGAAATGTGTTGGCTATTACAAAGTTTGTTGTATAGTCTTCCGAAAAATCAATTTCATTTAGATTGATTAAAAAGGGGCGGTCTTTGTAATATCCTGAGATAATAATATCACAATGTTTATTAATAGATAATCTATTATGTAGGTTGGTTGCATTGATTTCTAATAATGGATTCTCTTTTTTTGTTTTCCAAAAATTGATATTTCCATTAGTGCTCCAAAGAACTAGCGTGTCTTCTGAATGAATTTGAACTTTTGAAAAAATATTTTTTCTTGGATGAGATATTTCCCACTCAATCGCCCCCGATTCATAATTTTTCATTTTCAATGAGTTTTCATCACAGCTAATAATATTTTGCTTATCGTGAGATAAAATCGCATCTAAGAATTTGTTTTTTCCAGAGAATTTTTGTGATAATTCTCTATATCGAAATAGTTTCTCTAGAATATTTCCCTCTTCTGTGAAAATTAAATATCCATTTTCTTTTTGATTAAATAGTGCTATTTGAGGTATGCTTTTGATTTTCACGGAATCAATTAATTTTCCTGAATTGAAATTCCAAACTTTCACAGACGAATCCATGGAGCAGGTAGTAAATTTCTTGCCATTTTCAGAAAATTTAATACTATTTATTGCTTTTTTATGAGCTTTTATAGTTTTAATTAGAGTTTGATTTTTTAGATCCCAAAGGTTTATATTTCCGTGATAATCTCCGCTTAAAATAATTCGATTATTTGGAGTAAATGAAATAATTTCAGAATCTTCTTGATATCCAATGAATGATTCTATCAATTCAATATTTTGAGAAAAAATATTGTACGAAAAGAAAAGTGATATCAATAAAAATTTATACAACATAATTTTTTGTGTTATATTCTGTAAATTTAGTTATTATTTGGTTTCAGAAAAATCTTGGTTTTTATTTTTTTGTAATTCATTTTTGGAACAGTATTTGCATACTATATATTGACAAAAATTAATATATGATTTATTTTAAAAAAATAATTATATTTTTTATAGTTTTTTCAACTACTATTTTTTCACAAAAAAGAGTAGTTGAAGAAAATAAAGAGGTTCTTTCTTCTAGAAACTCTTCTCTTCTTCAGGTTGATGCTATTCCATTAGACTTAATGGAATCTTTTATAGAGGAAAATTTATTTGGTTTTTGTGTGGATGTTTATGATTTAAATATTATTGCATCTAATGGTGCTCTCGGGGGATTTTCTTATTCAGGAGATGATTTTGGAATAACACAAGGGGTTATTCTTTCCACAGGGAAGGTAGAAAATGCTGTAGGGCCAAATAATAGTACTTGTATTAGCAGTAGTCATGCTACTTCAGGTGATCCTATTTTAAACACACTTAACTCAGATTTGTTAACCTTTGATGCATGTATTATTGAGTTTGACTTCATTGCTGCTTCTGATAATTTGTTAGCTTGTGAGTTTATTTTTGCTTCGGAAGAGTACCCTGAATATGTTGATTCTTGGTTTAATGATATTTTTGGTTTTTTTATTTCTGAGCCTTATGAGATTGAATTAGGAGACATAGATCCAAATATTAGCTTACAACCTCAAAATCTGGCCTTTTTACCTAATTCAGAAATCCCTATTTCTATCAATAATATTAATGAAAATGAAAATCCAAATTTTTATATAGACAACTCAGATGGAGAGAACATACAATATGATGGATTCACAACCCCAATTAGTTTAGAAAAAGAAATTAAACAGGGGGTGGTTTATAGATTAAGGATTGCTATTGCCGATGGTTCAGATGATCAGTATGATTCTGCTTTATTTTTAAAATCAAATAGCTTTGAATCTGGTGTAAATGCTGAAATAGGCAATGTGTCTCAAAATGGATTAGAAGTCAGTTTTGAAAATAATTCTTTAGGTTCCCAATTTTTTTGGGATTTTGGAGATGGTCTATATTCAAATTTAGAAAATCCAATTCATCAATATGATTTACCAGGAACATATATAGTTACTTTGAATGTATTAGATGATTCTAATTGCGGAACTTCGCAAACTACACAAATTATTACAGTTTCTAATATTGAACAAATTTCTGTTTTAGATAATGAGAAACAGGAAATATTAGCATATTTTAATTCTGACGAAGAGTCAATAATCATAAATGGGTTAGATTCGAATAATAGTTATTATGTAAATGTTTATAATGCTATTGGTCAAAAAGAATTATCTAATATTAAAGTTGAATTAAATACAAATAAAATTAAGATATCTCAATTATCTTCAGGTCCTTATTTTGTAGAGTTAAGAAATGAAAAGTTTGAAGATATTTTTTTAAAGAAAGTATTGATATATTAAATATATTTGCCTAAAATTGTCTGTTAATGAAAAAATCTATATTCTTAACCATTTTAATTATTTTCTTTTTTTCTTTGGTTCAATCTCAAGACATACTTCCAAAAAATTTTTTAGATAGTGAAAAATTAAAAATGGGTCAATATTTTGATCAATTTAAAGTAAAATCCAATATGGATGTATTTACTGACCCTCCTGATTTTCCTGTAAGAACTATGGCTGAATGGGAAGAAATACAAGCACTGACTATTGCTTGGGAAGGTTTTGAGCCTATATTAACTGAAATAGTGAGGAACTCTGTAGATGAATGTAAAGTTATTATTGCTTGTGATAACCCTTCACAAGTAAGTTCTTATTTATTATCTAACAATGTAAATACAGATAATGTTGAATATCTTGATGTAAGCACAAATAGTATCTGGATGAGAGATTATGGACAAAACACCGTTTATAGAAATGATGTTGATTCTATTTATTTGGTAGATTGGATTTATAATAGACCAAGACCTTATGATGATATTTTTCCCGAGGCACTTTCAGATTTTTTAGATATTGATTTATACCAAACTTCTGAATCACCTTATGCATTTGTTGCTACTGGAGGGAATTTTATGAGTGATGGTTTTGGTACTGCTTTTTCTTCAAATTTAATACTTGATGAAAATGATGGGTCTGGTCCATATGGGGGTGTGGATTATCCAAATCATACAGAGGAAGATATTGATAATATAATGAATGAATTCATGGGTGTAACTAATTATATTAAAATGGAAGAGCTTCCTTTTGATGCTATTCATCATATTGATATGCATATGAAGTTATTAAATGAAGAAACATTATTGGTTGCAGAATATCCAGAAGGTATTTCAGATGGGCCGCAAATAGAAGAGAATTTACAATATATTCTAGATAACTTTACAACTAAATACGGGACTCCGTTTAAGGTAATAAGAATACCGAGTCCTCCTAGTACTAGTGGTGCTTATCCAGGATCTCAACCAGGAAATCAAACAGATGGATATTATAGAACATATACTAACTCAGTTTTTGTTAATAAAACAGTATTGGTTCCTTTTTATAGAGAAGAATATGACACAATAGCTCAAAGAATTTATGAAGAAGCCTTGCCAGGTTATAATATTGTAGGTATTGATTGTGATAATTCAGGAAATAATATTATTTCTTTAAGTGGAGCTATTCATTGTATCACACACTCTGTAGGTGTTAATGACCCTTTACTTATTTCATATAAACAAATAGAAGATGTGTGTATTGATGAAAGTCCATATGTTTATTTTAATAGTTTGGTAAAGCATCGTTCAGGAATAAGTGAGGTTTTATTTAATTATAGATATGAGGGAGAGACTGTTTTTAACTCTGTAAACATGCAAGATGTTGGAAATGGTCTTTGGGATGTTGTGATGACATTTGATAATATATCAAATATTGAGTATTATGTTTCTGCTATAGCAAATAATGGAAAGCAACAGGTTAGGCCAATGACAGCCCCAGAGGGCTTTTATTCATTCAATTATGAAGAGTGTGAGCAAATCGAATTATTAGATTGTACTTTGTCAAATGGAGAACTAGTTGCAAGTGGATGGTCTGGTTTTGATAATGGATTGAATTATTGTAACACATGTTTTTGTGAGAATGGAATACTTTCTTGTACTGAGATAGCTTGTGATGCATGTGGAGCTGAGCCGGAAGAGGGTGATTGTGATGCTGCATTTATAAGATATTATTTTGATCAACAAACAGAATCTTGTGAGTCTTTTCTTTGGGGTGGTTGTGGAGGAGTAGTTCCTTTTGAAACTCTTGAGGAGTGTCAATTTTCATGTGGTAATAATTCTGGTATTTTAGATTCACAAATCGAACAAAATAAAATTGTGAAGATTTTTAATATTTTGGGGCAACCACAAAATAAAATAACGAATGCATCAATTTTGTTATATATTTATGAAGACGGAACAGTTAAAAAAGTTCACATTTTAAATCATTAAATTCTATAATATGAAAAAAATTACAATTCTTTTATTTATTTTTTTATTTACACAAAAACCGATTCTTTCTCAAGAAACAGTTTTTGTTGGAGATACTGAGCTCGAAGTTAGAGAAGTGATAGATGGCCTTGATGTCCCTTGGGAGATGAAATGGTGGCCTAATTTTGAAGATGGAAGTCATTTTTTGGTTATAACAGAGAGAGATGGGATAGTTAGTAGAATTAATATAGAAACTGGTCAAAAATATGTGATGTTAGATATTCAAGATGAAGTGTGGCAATCTTCAGAATCAGGATTGTTAGGTATGGAAATACACCCTGATTTTCTTTCAGGTTCACCTTTTGTGTTTTTAGCTTATACTTATTTATCTGGAGGTCAAAAAGAAAAAATAGTTTGTTATGAGTATGATCAAGTAACAGATCAATTAATTAACCCTGTAGTTCTTTTAGACAATATACCAGCAAACCCAACTCATGCTGGGTGTAGATTAATGGCTTTAAATGATTTAACAATGTTAATCACAACTGGAGATGTTCAAGATTGGATGGATTCTCAAAATTTAGATGTATTAAGTGGTAAAACTTTACGAATGAGTATTAATACTGAAGATGGAACCGGTGGTCAAGTTCCGTCGGATAATCCGATTCCAGGAAGTTACGTTTGGAGTTGGGGGCACAGAAACGCTCAAGGTTTAGCTCTTGGCCCAGATGGAATTATTTATAGTTCAGAGCACGGACCTTCAAATGACGATGAATTAAATATATTAGTGCCAGGAGGAAATTATGGGTGGCCTAATGTACAAGGGTATTGTGATAATCAATGGGTTGATTATGGTTATGCTGAAGATTTATCTAACTCTTATACAGAGATAGATTATTGTGAAGACAATAATATTATTGAATCTATTTGGAGTAGTGGTAGTAGCACCATAGCTACTTCTGATCTTATTTGGTATGATCACCCTTCCATTCCAGAATTTCAAAATACTCTTTTAATGACAGTTTTAAAAGATAAAAACCTAGTAAGGTTTGAAATGAGTGAAGATGGTTCAGTAGTTGATACTTATACAGAATTTTTTAATAATGAATGGGGTAGATTGAGAGATATTTGTGTAAGCCCAGATGGAAAAATTTATTTAGCAACTAATGGATATTCTTGGCCTAGTCAGCCGCCAAATCAAATTATCGAATTACATAATCCAAATTTCAATAATAGCTCATTAAGTGAAACTTCATTTTCTGACATGATTAATATTATTAAGACAGATGGTTATGTTAGAATAGAGTCTCCAAAATGTAATATCTCTATTTTTGATGTTACAGGAAGGCTTTTAAATCAAGAAAAGAACAAAGAATCTGTAGTTTTAACTCTAAATGAATATGCTTCTGGAATTTATAATATTGTTCTAGAAAATGGGATTGAGACCGAAACTATAAAAGTCGTTTTTTAATTTAACCAATCAAGTTTAAAAAAACCTTTAAAACTTATTGTATCTTTGTTATATATATGTTATAGCCTTGGTACGTCTTTTAAACATACTTGTAATTTTTGTTTTGTTTCCATTAACTATTTTTAGTCAATGTGATTGCGAATATGGTGTAGCTTATGAGCCCGCCCCAGGTCTATGTTATGTTATTAATGCTTGTTCAGATTCTACAGCTAGTAATTATTGTCCTGCAGATGCTTATTTTAATGAAAATTGTGTTTATGAAACAGATGATGTTGTAGGTTGCACATGTGCTTTGGCTTATAATTATAATCCTTCTGCTACAGTTGATGATGGAAATTGTATTATTATTGGCGGTTGTAGTGATCCGTTAGCTTATAATTACTCTGGTTGTGGCTCTGTTTTTTATAATGAAATCTGTGTTTATGGTGGATGTACGGATATATATGCTTGTAATTATGATTCTTCAGTTGAAGAAGACGATGGTTCTTGTGAATATGCAGAAATGTACTATGATTGTGATGGTGTTTGTTTAACAGATACAGATGGGGATGGCGTATGTGATGAAAATGAGTTTTCTGGATGTGCAGATCCAATGGCTCTAAACTATTTTTGTGAGGACTCTAAT
>MDTG01444480.1_pt1 | contig 13077 bp, 13 predicted proteins | sample 811421 | NCBI WGS metagenome assembly MDTG01 (sample SAMN05326645, study PRJNA326480) | marine metagenome | isolation source: seawater | place: Pacific Ocean: South East | collected 2011
AGATAGTGATGCTGCTGAAAATAGAGGATGTACTGTGGCAGACGGAGCTGCAGGTGGCACTTGGTAATAGAAAGTATTTTATTTATTAAGAACAAATAGCTTCAATAAATCTTAAAATGCTTCTTTATTTCAAGAAATCATTTTTAATAATTTGTTCATGCCTATTCATTTTAGGTTGTTCAAAAAATGAAAAGAGTATAGATTTATCAAATTTACCAAAGCCTAAAGTAATCGATAATGCGAAGAGCAACGATAAAGTAATTGATAAATCTGATGATAAAGCAATAGATAAATCTAAAAATCAAAAATTTATAGCTGATTTAGTTCTTTATAAAGATCAAGAACAAATATTGGATAAATTTAAGTATGGTAAGAAAGATCCTTTTTCTAAAGTACAAATTAATAATACAAAACTAAACTTTGATTTTAAATTAACTGGTTTTCTAAATGCTAATAATGAAAAATATGCTTTTGTAAGTTATTTAAATAATGAAGGAATAATTAAAGAAGGTTCTGTAGGAGGAGTAAATACTTTCTTATTACCTGATGGAGCAAAAGTAATTAGTGTTAATCAAAAACAAAAAAAATTAATAATAAATTTTGAGAAGAAAGATTTTATATTTGAATTATAATTTTATACCAAATTCAGAAATTAAGAATTCCAATTTAAATAAACTTGTCTTAATAAGACTAAAAATAATATAATTAAAGCATCTATGAATTTGGATATATTATGAAAATATCCAACTTTAATAATGAAAGAACTGATAATGGCTTCACTATAGTTGAGCTTGTAGTTGTTATCGCAGGTTTAGCAGTTTTATCTAGTATATCTATCCCATCTATTTTTGAAACTCTAAAATTGAATAGAGTAGAGGAAGTTAAATCCATAATGAACAGTTACGCAGCTGATTGTTTGAGTAAATATAGAGAAGGAAAGGATTTATCAAAGGAAGAACCTTTTCAATTAGATGAAGTTAAATTATCTTCCTTAGGTTATGAAATTGATAATGAAAAGAAAAATTGTAATCATTTAAGTATAAAGCCTCTAAAAGAAGATGAGAAAGATTTATTTTCACTCTCTTTCATAACAACTGCTGATGGATTTATAGTTAAAGGGGCTGAATCTAACAGAGCATCTGTTAATGAAAAATTCACGAATTCATGTAGGAGCTTTGCAGGTAGATATTGTATAGTCTCAGATGATCAAAAATCAAAATTTGCAGAAATTGCGGAATTAGCAAAAAAAGAAAAAGAGTGTAATGATAAGTTTTCAAACCATGTAAAAGAAAAAAAAAGTGGTGAAACTGTAATATGGGACGCCGATACTAAAGGTTGTTCAAAACCTGTAATTACTTATAAAGGAAAGATTGTTAGTTCATGGGATGCCTATAAGCGGGCACAAGATAGAGAATTTGAGGGAGCATGTAGAGATTGGTATTCTCAATATGTGGATGATAAAGATTTTATAAGTGGCGACCCTATGACACCAGAAACAGCCGAAGATATTTGTGGTGGAGAGCAATTTTGGTTTCATTCTGGAGAAATGTTTAACTCTTCTGAGGATTGGGAAGAAAGAGATAATGAAATTAAAAAGAAAGCTTGTACCGATAATTTAAAAGAGAGGCAAAATCAGAATATACCTGGTATTTATTCTTATCAGCCAACACCTGGTCCTCAACCATGTGGAAATGTTGTCTGGTTATGTAAAGAGGATGGAAAAGACAATATTTATACTTCAAAAGATGGTTATGAATCTTCAAAATGCTATACCCCTCCTGCCCCACCACCACCACCACCAGTTGGTGATCCTGATGATCCAATAGTTGTAAGCCCTCCTCAAGATCCGGAGCTTGGTGATCCTAGTAATTGCAATGGATATAATCGAACTTTATGTAGAATTGGCGAAAATTATAATTGCGAAGTACTTAGACTTTCTAAATGCCCGGGTTACTAAATGACTGATAATCAATATACCCCAACCAGTGTAAGAAAATTAGTTGATAAGTTTTTCTCACTGCAATGGTGTAGAGATAATTTAGTTGTACCTCTATATGAGGAAACTAGTCTGCCTATGAGTCAAGGAATTATAAAAATAGCTATAGCTAACTATTCATGGTTGGGGACAATAGCTAAGCCAATAAAAGAAAGATTGAGCCAATATGAATATAAATGTGAATTTGTTGAGAAATCGCAAGAAGAAATACAAGAAATATTAGATTTGGCTTCAGAGGAAAGATTTATAAGTGGTGACTCAATAGAGATTTCTCAATTTGATGAGGATGCAGTTCTTGAGGCTATAAAAGAAACCTCCGATTACTCTGATGAACAAATTTCATTTGAATTTGATGATGATATTGATGAATCTAATCAAGAAGAAGATAGTTTAGATCTCGCATCAGAAATGCTGGAAAGTACAATCCAAAAGGCAGCAGGGATGGTATTAATAACTTCTCGAAGAAATGACTACTCTGATATACATATTGAGCCTAGAGAAGATTGTTACAAAATAAGAGTTAGAAAGGATGGCGTAATGCAAAAATTTATGACTATGCCCAGAAAATCTGGCATAAGATTGGTTGCATGTTTGAAAAATATGGCAAATATGGATACTGCTGAGAGAAGAGCAAGTCAAGATGGGAAAATTCTTAGAAAATATGAAGGAAATAGAATTGAACTTCGTTGTTCAACAGTCCCAGGTAAGCATGGAGAAAAAATGGTACTTAGGCTTTTAAATAGTGATTTATCAGTTTTAAAATTAGATACTTTAATTCATCTTGAAAGTGTGAGAGCAAACTTCAGGAAAATAATGAATTCTACAAATGGTATTGTTATTGTTTCTGGTCCTACAGGTTCTGGGAAGTCAACAACTTTAGCTGCGGCATTAAGAGAAAAGGATACCGGCGATAGCAATATAGTTACTGCTGAAGATCCTATTGAATATGATATGGGTGGTGATATAAACCAAGTACAAATAAATAGAGCTAAGGGGCAAACATTCTCGATGATTTTAAGAACTTTCTTAAGGCAGGATCCTGATGTAATTCTTATTGGTGAGACCAGAGATCCTGAAACAGCAGAATCATCAATGGATGCAGCTGAAACTGGTCATTTGGTTTTTACCACACTTCATGCCAATTCATCTACTAGTTCATTAACTAGATTATTAGATATGGATGTTCCAAAATATAAATTAAATGCAAGCGTTAGAGGCGTATTGGCTCAAAGATTACTTAGGAAAGTTTGTACAGGCTGCTCAATTAAAAGACCAATTTCTGAAAGAGAAGCAATTGAATTTAATATCAAAAAGAATACTCCCATTATGTATGCTAATTCTCTTTCGGGGCAAGAAAAGTTAGCAAGAAAAAAAGAAAAAACTCTTTGTGAAAAATGTCAAGGCTCAGGTTATAAAGGAAGAGTTGGCGCATATGAACTTCTTATCGTTGATAGAAAGGTTCAAAATGCAATTTCCCAAGGTCTAACTGATAGAGAAATTGAGAAATTAGCAGTTGACGAAAATTCAATGCTAACTCTAACTCAATATGGAATAGAATTAGTTAAAGAAAATTTAACTACCCTCTCAGAAGTAGTCAGAGTTTGTAAATCAGATTAAATTTATAAGTATGTCAATAGCAAGAGAAATAGTTAGTTTTGCAATAGAAGCAGGATCTTCGGATATCCATCTTGAAGAGAATTCTCCAATTGCTGTAAGGGTTAATTCTGATATTAGGGTTAGTCCCCAAAAATTAGAATCAGAAGATATGGATAAATTATTAAGAGAATTACTGGGCGAAGAAAAACTAAATGAATATAATCAAACTGGCGATTTGGATTGCTCTATCAGCTTGGAGGGATTATCTAGATTAAGAATTAATGCGTATATTGCGAGTGAGAAAAGATGTCTTACTCTTAGGCTTCTTCCAAATGATCTTCCTAAATGGCAAGAATTGGGATTACCTGATGAATTTATAAAATTATCAAAACTTCATCGAGGTTTAATTTTATGTACAGGACCCACTGGATCAGGTAAATCAACGACATTAGCAGCATTTATAAATTGTATTTTAGAGACACAAAAAAGGCATATTTTAACTATTGAAGATCCAATAGAATTTATTTTTAAACATACTGAGAAATCTATCATTCATCAAAGAGAAGTTAAAAGAGATACAGATTCCTTCTCTACAGCTTTAAGAGCAGCTCTCAGAGAGGATCCAGATGTCATTTATATTGGAGAAATGAGAGATTTGGAGACTATACAACTTGCTATTACAGCTGCAGAGACAGGTCATCTCGTATTAGGAACATTGCATACTTCATCTGCAGCAAAAACAGTAGAGAGAATTGTTGATGTATTTCCTGCTGATCAACAGGCTCAAGCAAGATTGCAGGTCTCCACTTCTTTGGCTGGTATTATGTCTCAAACCTTGTGCAAGAATACATTGGGAAAACGTTCACTAGCTTACGAGTTAATGGTTAATACTCCTGCAATAGGTAATCTAATTAGAGAAAAAAAAGTAAGTGAAATTTATTCACAGTTACAAATGGGTAGTAATTATGGAATGAATACATTAGAGCAATGTCTTAATAATCTGTATGCAGAAGGACTTATTACACAAGAAGAGGCACTAGAAAAAGCTTCAAATCCAAAGGCAATAAAATAGTGGTTGAATACGGCACATCTAACTTAAATATTAAAGAGAAGAAGAGAAATCCTCCTACAATTATTTTTGGTATAGCTTTTGGTGAAGTAACCTATCAAGATTATCAGCCTAATCCAAAATTAAAGGTTGCTCAGTCTGAGTTACTCATCTTTTTTAGACAATTGTCGGTAATGCTGAAAAGTGGTGTTTCTCTCTCTTTGGCTTTAGATTTATTAGCTGAAAATATGACTAATAAGAAGTTTGGATCAAATATATCTGATATTGCAAAAAGACTTGGAGGGGGAGAGGAATTATCATCGAGTTTAAGAAATTATCCGAGAATTTTTAGCCCAATTACAATAGGTCTTATTGAAGCTGGTGAAGCTGGGGGTATATTATCTCAAGTGTTGGAAAGATTAGCATTATTAATTGAGGCTAATAGCAAAATAAAGGGACAGATTACTGGGGCGTTAATTTATCCATTAGCAATATTACTTTTAACAGTTACTATAAGTCTCGGCCTTTTAATCTTTATAGTTCCTACCTTTGATGAAATGTTTAAAAGCTTGGGAGCGGAACTACCTGCTTTAACAACAATTATGTTGAACTTATCTAAAATAGTCACCTCTTTGAACTTTGCAGTTGGTGCTCCGATTATTTTGTTTATTTTAACTTATTCTTTTAGAAATATTTACTCAACTTCAAATGGAAAGCAATTTTGCGATGATCTCGTTTTAAAAATCCCCCTTTTTGGAGATTTAATTTTAAAATCTGAGTTAGCTTCATTTTCTGATACGTTAAGTACACTAATAAATTCAGGAATTCCAATAGTCGATTCTATTGAAAGGTGCATTAATGCATCTAAAAATCAAATAATAAGAATCTCTTTAAGAAGAACAATTTCTCTCGTGACTCAGGGGCAAGAACTTAGTTCATCATTAGGATCTTCAAAAGTATTTCCAAAACTAATCGTGTCTATGATTAAAATAGGAGAAGAAACGGGAGATTTATCTTTTATGTTAGAAAATCTTTCGAATTTTTATAAAAGAGAAGTTGAAGAAGCAGTTACGATTTTAACAAAGGCCATGGAGCCCACTGTTATTATTGTTGTCGCCGCTGTTGTAGGTACGATAGTAATCTCTCTTTATTTACCAATGTTTAGCCTAGTTAATACGATGGGTTAATCGTTTTCTAAAAAAGATTTATCCATTTTAAATGATTTATTATTTTTGATTTCAAGGTTATTATTTTTCTCATCTGCTTTTTTCTGTTTATCTATTAATTCTTTTTTATCAGTTTTTGATTTTGCCTTTGATTTTATTTCTGGTAGTGAGGTTAATTCTTTTTTCGTTTCTTCAGATTTAATATTTGGTAACTGGGTTAATTCTTTTTTTGCTTCTTTAGATTTAATATTTGGCAATGAGGGTAATTCTTCTTTTGATCCGGGAGATTTAATTTCCTTTTTTAAATTATCTTTTATTTTTTTATTTTCAGAGTTTAAATTTTTAGAGATATCTATATCATCTTTATCATTATCTAAATTATCTTTATATGAAAAACTTTCAATAATAAAATCGCTTTTAAATGATTCATCTTCAAAGTTTTCATCATTTATTAAGGTTAGACCTAAGCCAATAAGTCTCGACATTTCAAATTGATTTATTTCGTCTGGGTTATATGAAAACTCTTTAAGAAAAGAATTTTGAATGGGAGAAATTAAACCAACATCCATTTTCAAGTTTTCACCTAATATCTTAACTAAATTTTTATGTTGGCTATTTCTTCCAGTTAAAAAAATCTTACCTTTTTTATTAAGCTTATTTATTTTTGAAAAAGTATTAAAGGATTCACTAATTTCTCTTAATAATACTTTTAATTCAATTTTTGATAAAGATAGATAATTCTCAGGTTTAAGTGAAGTTTTAGAATTATTATTTACATTTGAATCTACAATATTTTTATTATTTATTTTTTTCATATCTTCTATAGAGGGATAATTTCTAATAGAGGCTAATCTTTTTATCAATAAAGGACCAGAATTATCAAAAATTACAAATTGAGTAAATTCATCTAACAATTCTAATGAAATAATCAATTCATTTTTATTCAATTTATCTATCTCTGGTTTTAATAATTCTGCAATGCACATATGACTCATTTGCAAAGAACATATTTCTAACTCTGCATTCTTGAAAGATTCAAGAATTATATCAACGTTCTTTTTTGGTAAAGATGTCAAAAAATATTTATTAAAGATTTTATTTTTAGTTTCTTTTTTAGGTAAATTTGTTAAATGGATCTCAAAATCTGAGTTTTCTAGGGAAATAGGTATTTGAATACCAGAATTAGGATTCTCAACAAAGCCAGTAGACATATCTTCATCTATTTCTTCTGGAAGATCAATTAACCTTGTATAACAAGCATCTGAAGGAAGAGATATTGCTATCCTATTAGTATAAAGTTTTTGCTCATTAATAATTTCCTTTAGAAAAACTCCAAGACTAATTGGATCTGTTGGAATAGACTTTTCAAAAGCTCCTTCAGGAATAGCTTGCCTAAATACTTTTTTTACATATAATTTATTTTTTTTGGATTTAGCAAGTCCAATATTAATAAAACCATTACCAAATTCAATTAAGATAATCTTACTACTAATTTTTCTTAATAATTCTATAAAAAAATATTTAATATCTTCAATTTGATATTCGCTGATTTTTTTATTTTTTTGTGCTAAGTTCATGATTTTACAAAATGTCTTGATCTATACAGAAAGGTTTTGGTCTACAAAATATTCTCCTTACTGGAATGGCATTGATGGATACCCCAAATACTGGTTTTGAATATATTATATAAATTCCAGGTTTACCTTCGCCACTTGCAAATTTTAAATAATCACTCTCTTCTATAGAAGTTTGCCTAATACATATAGTATATGAATCTGGTATTGCAGTTTCATCATTAATTGATGGAATATTCCATTCTGATGATGGTCTTTGGGTGCAATTGAGTTTCAAAATATCATTTCTATTAATTCCGGGTTCAGAAAGAAGATCTATGATCGAATCAATAGTCTTATTTATTCTAACAAGGTCATTAAGTTTATCTTTAAATTCTTTACCAGGTTGAATACGTTCCTTATCAGCATCTACATTTAATGGTTGAAAGAATCTTGATATATATCCAGATACCATTACAGTTATCCCAGTGAATGCTGTTAACATAAATATTGCTAAAACTAATTCTGGAGTTGTCATCCCCTTACTATTACTTTTTTTATATTTCATAATTTATTCATTAAACAAGTCTTTAATTTCTCGGTTAATATTTTCAATATCTTGTCCATAACCTGCGTCAATTAAAATTTGCCTTTCTTTTTTTGTTAAGGGATATCTTCCAACTTCATCCAATACCTTTGTACTATAATTAATTGTAATAAGCATTGCTATTGTTACTGCAGACATTATGACTGATCCAATTAATGCAGATATCATTTACTTTTCAAAAGGACAGTAGTTTTCATTATTTGGCAAATAACATGAAAATAAATTAAAAGTTTCTAGATTATTTTTTTTTATTAAAACTCTATGATTATCTTCTGTATCTACTAAAATGCAACTATCCATGAATAAAGAACTTTCAGAAGGAGTAGATTTTTCATTGTCATCATAGAAAGCATCAAAAGTATCATTTATATTTTCTTTGACTTTTTTACAAACTTCTGAATCAGAAAATGAATAATTATTTAAAAACTCAATAATATGCCTATCACGCCTTGGTAAAGATGATCGATAATATTCATTTTCTTTAAATGTGCTTATAAACATTAAATTATCTAGATTACTTGCTATTTGCATCATTGCAGAAATCCCTGTGATCATTACAATACCTAATCCCATATATAAAAATGTCATAATAAATAAAAGTAAAAATTATTCAAAATAATTAGTCTAGAATTTTCCATAAATTGTCATAAATAATTTTATTTTAAGAATCGGTACATTCTGAGGATCAATTTTATTTGCATTTAATTTTACATTAACATTATCTATTAAGATTATATTCTCTTGAAATTCAATCTCTCTTAAAAAGGAAAGTAGATTTACAAAATCTGTTTTAAAATTAAATTCTATTAAATATTTTTTTGTACCTTTTACCAATAGGGGATCAGTTCCTAAATTATTTTTACTGTTATTTTGTTCAACACTATTTTCAGTGAAATTTATTATTTCTTTAGGAATAATTGAAACAAATTCAATATTATTTTTTTTTCCAATTTCCCCTAATTTGGCAATTAATGTATCTAAATTTGAGTTTCCACTAATTAAATTTATAATTCTTGATTTTTTTTCATTTAATTTTCTCAATTTTTCATTATTAATTTTATATTTTGATCTTAAATTATCTAATTCATTCTTTTTTTTAATTAACTCATTTAATTCGATATTTACCTCATTTGACATATTATATTGGGGAACTACAAAAAAAATAATTATTAATATTGAAATAAAAGATGATATGAAAACTGGGATAAAGGAAGCAGCCTTTTCAGGAGTTATAAGTTTCTTATATTTCTTATTTGAGTTATTCATTTTTTTTAGTTTAATCAAAGGAAGCGTCAATATCTTTAAGATTATTTAATCTATTAAATAAACCATATGAACCAAGTTTAATTAGGTATTTTTCATTGATGTCATTAAATTCAGTTGAAATTTTTGTATTTATCTCAAATGCATATTCCTTTGCTTTAGAATTTCGATTCGATGATCTTATTCCTTTAAGGTCAATATCATTAAATTTAATCAATTCAGATTTATCTAAATTTATTAAAAAGGAGTTTATTATTTCCAAATTTTCTTTATTGGGTACTTTGGCTTTCAATGATAGTGAATTGTCTTTAGAAATAAATTCAAAAAGTTGAATTTTTTTAGGAATAATTAATGCTATTTCCTGAAATAAAGCTGAACTTGAACTGATATTAAAAATTGAATTCTTGAGAGTTTTATTAAACCTTGTTATTTGCTTAATTTGTTTTTTTTCTTTTTTTAATTTCTTCTCAAGCAAATCATATTCATCACTAAAAATTTTTAGATCATTTTTCTTACTTTCTAAAAATTCTATCCTGAAAATAAAAGGAATTCCTAGAGTTAATGATGTGACGATTAATATAAAACCTGAAAAAATTCCTCTTTTTATATATTTTTTAGTTTCAATAAAATATGGCCTAGCTAAATTATTAGCTTCTCTTTTCTTACGAAGCAAGTCAATTTTTTTCAAACTTCTTTTAACCATTTAAAAATAAAAATTACTTTGCAAAATCATTTATCCTTTAGGATTCTGGGTGTTACGAGAATGATTAATTCGCTTTTTCTTTTTTGAGTTGTATTTTTTCTAAATAAACTTCCTAGGATAGGAACATCTCCTAAAATTGGCACTTTAGATGTCACTACATTATCCTCATCTTTAAGAACACCTGTAAGTATTAATGTATCTTCATTTTTAACTCTAATAGAGCCTGTATCTAATTTTCTAACGCTTAAAGTATTTTGTATGCCGCAGCCAGCAATTTCGACTGTTTTTGTGACAGAGGATATTGCTGGACTTAAGGCAAAAGTTACATAACCATTATCATCTATTTTTTCGACCTTTGCTCCAAATGTTATTCCTGCAGTCCCCTCTTCACCTGAACATGTAACTGTACCTTCAGTTACCGTTTTGTTAAATTTAGTGATCACTGTTTCTCCAACTTTTATAAATCCTTCATTTTTGAAAGGTCTTCCAATTGTTGCGGCTGATAGACCATCATCTATAGTTGCTGCACCAGAGGAAAGAAGGTTTGGATTCTCACCAAGAATTAAAGTTGGAGAAGCCAAAATCTTAGCATTCTCATTAGTTATTTTTGCATCTAACCAATTAATAAATTTACCACCAGGAATTCCTCCAGCCATAACATTACTAACGTTGGATACTGAGGGGAGACTTCCTGGGTCTTGATTGGCAGTCCCTAAAGCAAAACCACCATTACTAATAATTCTAGTATCTCCTGTTCTCAATTCAAACATATTATTTTTAATATCACTTTTTGTTAGAGACACATCAATGATTTTTATTGTTAAGGCAACTTGCCTATGCCTTAAATCAAGAGATTTTATATATTTTTCTGCTGTTTTCATGAGTTCTTCTGAACCAATTAATGTAATAGTCTGTAACCTCAAATCCGTTGTGCCAACTAATCCAAATAAAGGGCCTCCCTCAAGGCCATATGAATTTTTAAGTTCATCCTTAAACTCCTTCTTATTTACATAAGAATCTCTTAACTCTACCCCTAGATTAGATCCACTTACTAACAATACTTTTGATATTTTAGCTCCTAAAGTGGAAAGATAATCAGCAACTGAAGCCGCACTTACTTGATTTAGTCTATATGTTTTAGAAATTTTAGGTTTAATACTTTTATTTAGTATATTTTTCCCAATAAAAATAATATTATTATCAATTACTGCCTGTAAATTTGCAGATAATAATATACTGTTAAAAACATAAGAGTAATCTACCTCCTCAAAATTTGCGGTAATTTTAGGATTGTCTGAATTTATTCCATTATCAGCATTATTATCATCAATTATTACTATTCCATAGTTACCTAATTTTCCTAATAGCTTTAAAGTCTTTATAGTGTCTGTCTCTTGGAGATCCAAAGTTATTTTAGGCCCCTTTAAATTTACATATCCTCTAGATGGGACTATAAATTCACTAGTTGATATTGCGCTTTGGGAAGGTAAGGGTAATTTATTTAAGATATCTTTTTTAATTTTTGATTTGTTTCTTTTCTTTTTTTTCTTTTGAGATGAGTTTTTATTTTCGATATCTTTTTTTATAGAATCTTTATTGAATTTTTCAGGTTTAGTATCTTTGAGTGGATTTTTTTGTTTAGTAGATTTAAAATTTTCAAAACTGTTTGAACTATCTAATTCTTTAAAAAATTTTTCTAATTCTTCTATCCTTTTAAAAAAATCTTGATCTTTGTTATTAATTCTTTCCGTAACAAATAGTTTAGAATCCTTAATATTATTGTTGGAACTGTGTTCTCCAGAATCAAATTTATTTATTTTTTTATTGTTTAATGCATATGAATTTAATAAAAATTGATTAAAAATTAATAATAAAAAAATACTAATTTTCCTTTTTTTTATTTTTAAAAGATTTCTCATAAATAATTTTACTTTTCTAGAATTAATCTTTAAAAAATCGTTTATTTTCAATGATATAAATATTTTTATTAAATGTCATGTCGTTTAGTTTGGAATTGTAGAAATTGCGAAAAGATTTCGAATCATTTATTAACATAAGATCTGGGAAATAGGATTTATTAGCTGAAGTTGAATACAAACCTAAAAATGTCCTTAATTGGTTATTAAAATTATCATATTCGCTAATTGGGATTGAATTCTGATTATAAATTTTTTCTATTATCTTACTCCAAAATAAATGTTGCCTTTTTTCAGATCCAAGTGCTTTAACATTATTTACTAAAAAAAACAGCATAATAAATGAGAGATAAACTGTACTTTTTTTAAGAAATATTCTTTTTGTAAAAAAATGCATAAGTTTTAATTTACATCTTATGATTTATTATTTTAAATTTTAAAGCTTGGTAAAAATTTTTATAAGTACTTTTTCTCATATTTCTAATATTTGTTAACATTACATCAAATATTCTTGATTTTAAAAATGTTTAAATTATTTTTCTCAATCAATCTAAATTAAGCCTTATAGAATTTTTTAAAATAATATGAAATTAAAATTTAATATAAATTTTCCACAAAAAAGTATTTTGGGTTTCAAGATCCTTTCATCATTACAATCCACTATATCTTGCTATTTCCTTTTGATTTTTGGAAAGATATTAAATCTTTTTTTTGGTTCAAGCAAAATTGAATTATTATCTGGCACCTTATTTAATCTTTTATTAAACCTAAGTATTGTGATTCTATTTATAAATCTTTTCAATAAAAGGAATGAAATAAAAAGAATAAAATTTATTTTTTTAAATTTATTACTATTTATATATTTACCAATAGCATTTAATAATATATTGAGTGATATTTTTTATATCTTAAAATTTTTTAGATAGTGGCAAGTAAGATTTTAATTCAATCCTAAATAAAATACTTCTAAAAATTTATTATTTTTTAAAATTATTTTGGAAATGGCAAGCTTTAGATGATAAATATGTTTTAAAGATATTAATGTTATTAAGAATAAAACCTATTAAAGATCTTTTATTTTAAAAATAAATTATTTTTCTTAAATTTTTACTTGAAAAATTATTAAATTTAATAATAATTATTTGTAAGTGGATGAGGAATTAAAATTAAATTTTCAAACGCAAGATTTTTATTTAACTTAATAGTAATTATTTCCCTTTTGCTAATTA
>MDTG01396530.1_pt1 | contig 13076 bp, 12 predicted proteins | sample 811421 | NCBI WGS metagenome assembly MDTG01 (sample SAMN05326645, study PRJNA326480) | marine metagenome | isolation source: seawater | place: Pacific Ocean: South East | collected 2011
GAATGCTAAATAATAAAATAATTAAGAAACTCCCTAAAAAACCAAATTCTTCTCCAATTGTACAGAATATGAAATCAGTATTTTGTTCTGGAACAAAATTAAATTTAGTTTGTGTTCCTTCTAAATACCCTTTTCCGATAAAACCACCTGAGCCAATAGCAATTAAGGATTGTTTTAAATTATATCCAGAACCTAAATCATTTTTTTCTTTTCCAAGAATTATATCAATTCGTTCTTTCTGATGTGGTTGGAGTATATTTTCATAACTATAATTAATAATATTAATAACAAACAAGCTTAAAATCATAAAAATTAATATTGGTATAAATCTTTGTTTATGTCTTTTTAATAAATAGGATAATACTATAGAGCAAAGTATTAAAAAAATAATAGTATTATTAGCTCCTTGTATAAGTGTCAATAGAGTAATTAGGCATATGAAACCAATACTAACAACATACCTTAAAGGAATTCCTTCTCTAAAAAAAACAATTAGTAAAGAGCCATAAATGAGTGCTGATCCCGCATCAGGTTGTTTTAATATCAACATGCATGGAATTAAAATGAAAGTACAGATTTTTATTAGATCATTTAAATTTTTTAAATAGATATTTTTTTCTTGAATAAATTTTGAGATTGCTAAAATTGTTCCAAATTTTGCAAATTCAGCAGGTTGTAAGCCGAATTTTCCAAAATCAAACCATGCTTTAGCACCACCAACCTCTTTCCCTATTATTAAAACTAGTATTAAACTTATTATAGATAGAAAATATGCTATATATGCTAATCTTATAATTATTTTCACATCTATCAATAGAATGAATATATTAATAGATAATGCAAGTATGATAAAAAATATTTGTTTTCCTAGAAGCGTATTTAATGATAAAAAAGAAAATTCCGAACTAGGATTATAACTGCTTGAGTAAATACTTAAACAACCTATTGAAATTAATAATAAGTATAATATAACACTGATCCAATCGATACTATATTGTTTTAATCTAGTCATTTAATAAGTTATTTTTTTATTCATCATGAGTGATTCTAATTGTAATCTACTAGTTTCTTTATTAATATATTTTTCAATACAAAGACTACCAATTGGTACAGCTGTTTCACTTCCCCATCCTCCATTTTCTACATATACTGCAATTGCAATTACAGGATCTATTTTAGGTGCAAAGGCAATAAATATTGAGTGGTCTTCACCATGTGGATTTTGTGCAGTTCCTGTTTTTCCACAGATTTTCATGTTATTGATTTTTCCAGCTTTTGCAGTTCCTAATTTATCTGCAATAGCAGTTTCCATTCCATAAATAACAGAACTAAAATATTTAGAATCAATAGAGCAATATTTTTTTTCACTAAAATTCACATAATCATTATTTATAATAGAATCATGAATTTCTTTTATGATATGAGGTGTTTTATAATAGCCTCGGTTTGCTATTATTGCAGCAGTATTTGCCATTTGTAGTGGAGTCATGAGTATTGCATCTTGACCAATACCTAAAGAAACACAGGTAGATGCACCCCATCGATTAGAACCATACATTTTATCATAATATATATCATTTGGAATAAAACCACTTTTTTTAATATGAAAATCATTTTCAAATACTTTATTTAGCCCAAATGATTCAACATGTTTAGCCCATTTCTTTAAACCTTTTGCTGGACTCAATTCTTTATTAACAATACTTGTAAATGTTGAGCAAAAATATGCATTACAAGATTGTGAAATAGATTGCCTTAAGTTAAGAGGTGATTTATGCTTATGGCATCCAATATGTAAAATAGATTTATAATTCCATCCATTATTACATTTAAATAATGTTCCAGCATTAATTACTTTTTCTTCTAGGCCTATTAGTGCATTTATTAATTTAAATATTGATCCAGGTGGATATGCAGCAGTAATTGATCTATCGTATAAAGGTTTTCCCGGATCTAAATATAATTTTCTAAAATTAACCGCTCTTTCTTGACCAATAAATAAACTAGGATTATAACTAGGACTAGATACTAAACATAAAATTTCTCCACTTTCCGGTTCAATTGCTACGATACTACCTTTTTTATTGGACATGATTTTTTCAGCATATTCTTGCAGTACTATATCAATAGTCAGTGTTAGATCTTCTCCTGCTTTTGATAAGGTGTCATATCGCCCCTCTTCAAATTGACCTTGGTATTTTCCAAATACATCTACGACTTTTCTTTCTACTCCTTTTTCACCTTTCAATATATTTTCATAAATTTTTTCCACACCTGTTATTCCAATTAAGTCTTCATGATCGTATTCAGGATTATTTTTGAGCTGTGTAGAATTAATTTGACCTATATAGCCAAATACATTACCTCCAGCGATTGTATTATATTTTCTCACATATTTAGGCTGGGCATAAAAACCTTTAAATAAGTGTAATTTTTCTTGAATATTAGCAAAATGTGATTTGCCTATATTATGTATAAAGACAGATGGTTTGTAATATGAATATCGTTTTGATTTTTTAATTTTTTTTTCAAAATCTATTGTTGATATATTAAATATTTCACAAAATAATAATGTGTCAATATCAATTAATTGATAAGGAACAACCATAATATCGTGTGCTTTTTCATTAGCAATTAGCAATGTGTTATTCCTGTCATACACCCATCCTCTTTCAGGATAATTGATAATTTTTCTTATTACATTATTTTCTGCAGATAATTTATAACTTTTATCTATAATTTGAATAGAAAATAATTTTATTAAAATACATAGAAAGCATATGCATATCAAACCAATAATTGAATATATTCGATGTGAATAAAAGTCATAGTGTTTCATATTTTATTTGCACTAAATAGTTTATGTATCATAAATAAAACTAATGTAAAAAGACTACTTATTAATGTTACTTTTATTACAGAAAAAATATCATTAAAAGAACCTCTTTCTAAAAAGAATAATATAAAGTGATGTATAATGATAAAAGAAAATGAATTACTTAAAAATAAATTTATTGGTACCGTCTTAATTTCTAAATCATCGTCTCCTTTATTATTCAAGCTCCATATAATCCTTATATATGCAATAGTTAGACTTGCTAATGCATGTATTCCATATGAATTAGAAAAAACATCTATAATAAAACCCATGAGAAAACTTAATATAAGTATTATACTATTAGATGTTTTATTAGGTATATAGAGTATGAAAATTAAATAATAATAAGGATTGATGTATCCATTAAGTTGGATATTATTTAAAATAATAATTTGAATAAAAATTGCCCAAAAAAATAATTTCATATTTTACAATTTATAGATTTTTTTCAATTTTTTCTCTTTCTAATTGTAATTCTGAATTAATTATGTAAACAAATTCAATATTTGTAAAATCAACAAATAAATCAACTGAAATATTTAAAAAATTTGTATTTTTCTCACTTTCATAGCTGATAATTTTACCAATCTTAATGTCTTCAGGAAAGATATTAGAATATCCACTAGTCATGATTGTGTCACCTATCGTAAGATTTGCATGTTTGGGTATATCATATAATTGCATTATACTGGGGTTTCGACCATCCCAACTTAATGTACCATAATTTCCAGTATTTTTAATTTTAGCACTAATCATAAGGTCAATATTAATTAGACTGATAATAGTGCTAAAATTATTACTAGTTGTATGAGTAATACCAATTAAATCATTATTATTATTTATTACACCTAAATTATTTTTTATCCCATGTATTTTACCCGCATTTATGGTGATAAAATTTTGTTTTTTATTCCATGAGTTTTTTATAATTTTTGCATGTATAGTATTTATAGAATCAATTTTTATTTGTGATATTTTTGTATTTATAAGAGCTTCTAGTTGACGATTTAAGTGTAAATTTTTTCTAAATAAATTATTATTGGATTCTATTAATTTTATATTCTGTGATTTTAAAAAGAAGTAGTCTTTCATTTTTTTTTCTTTTAGAAAAAAAAATGATCTTATTTCTGTCATTTTTTTTGAGAAATTAGATTCAGCGACAAAGTTGTTAGAAATAATTAGTTTCAGGGACACTATTGCTAAAAATAAGAATAAGAAAAATACATGATTTTTTATCAGTATTTGAATAATTCTACTCATATAGCTATCTCATTAAAACTCCATCATACTGTTCAATATTTTTCAATGCAATACCTGTGCCTCTAACGACGGCTCTTAATGGATCTTCACCCACATAGACAGGTAAATCAGTTTTATTTTTTATTCTTGCATCTAATCCTCGTAACATAGCACCTCCACCTGCAAGATAAATACCGCTATTATAAATATCTGCTGCTAATTCAGGGGGAGTCATTGCAAGAGCTTGCATTATTGCATCTTCTATCTGTTTAATCGATGCATCTAGTGCTCGTGCAATTTCTTTGTATGAAACTTTCACAGCTTTAGGTTTACCAGTTGTTTGATCTCTCCCTTGCACTTCCCAATCATCTGGAATTTCTTTATCTGTTTCTTCTAAATTTTCTAAAGCCGATCCCACTTCAATTTTTATTCTCTCAGCAGATCGTTCTCCAATGACAAGATTGTGGCTTTTTCGCATAAAATATTCGATATCTGATGTAAAAATATCTCCCGCTACTTTTATTGACTTATCTTTAACAATCCCACCTAATGATAATACAGCAATTTCAGTAGTTCCTCCTCCAATATCAATAATCATATTTCCACGAGGTTCTTGAACTTCTATCCCCATTCCAATTGCTGCTGCCATTGGCTCGTGTATTAAATATACTTCTTTAGCACCAGAAATTTCAGCAGAGTCTCTCACCGCTCTTTTTTCTACTTCGGTAATCCCAGAGGGAATACAAATTACCATTCTTAAAGATGGAGACCATAATTTATTTTGTAGGGAAGGAATGCTTTTAATAAATTCTTTTATCATTTGTTCTGCAGCATCAAAATCTGCAATTACACCATCTTTCAATGGTCGATTAGTTTCAATTCCCTTATGTGCTTTCCCATGCATTTGTTGTGCCTTACTACCAACTGCAATGACCTTACCCGTCCTTAATTCAGTTGCAACTATTGATGGTTCATCAACAATAACTTTGTCATTATGTATAATTAAAGTATTTGCTGTACCTAAATCAATAGCAATGTCTTCTATAAAAAAATCTAATATTCCCACAATTTTTAATGTTTAAAGTGTCTATTCCCAGTAAATATCATAGTCATTTCATGTTGATCACAATAATCAATAGATAATTGATCATTTTTAGATCCTCCAGGTTGAATAACAGCATTGATACCCTCTTTATTTGCAATTTCCACACAATCCGGAAAAGGAAAAAAAGCATCAGATGCCATTACAGCTCCTTTTAAAGAGAAGCCGAAGCTCTTTGCCTTTAAAATAGCTTGCCTTAAAGCATCTACTCTAGAAGTTTGTCCACAACCAGAACCAATTAATTGATTATTTTTAGCTAGTACAATTGCATTTGATTTGGTGTGTTTACAAATTTTACTAGCAAATATTAAATCATTCATTTGGTCATTAGATGCACCTAGTTTAGATACTGTATTTAAACTATTTCCATCGGTAATTAAATCTTTTTGTTGGCAAAGTACTCCATTTAAAACCGTTCGAAATGACATTCGTTCTAATTTAGTATTTTTTTTCTTTAAAATAATACGGTTTTTTTTAATTTTTAATAATTCTAATGCTTCTTTTGAAAAATTTGGAGAAATTAATACTTCAAAAAATAGTTGATTTATTTTTTTTGCAATTTCTATATCAATTTTTTGATTTGTTATTAGTACACCTCCAAATGCGGAAATGGGATCCCCTTGTAAAGCTTGTTCCCATGCAATTTCTAAATTATTATTTGATGCGAATCCACAAGCATTATTATGTTTTAAAATACCGAAAGAAGGTGCTTCAAATTCACTTATTAATTCGACTGCAGAATCAATATCTAATAAATTATTATAAGATAATTCTTTACCATTAAGTTGGTCAAATAATAAATTTAATTTACCATAATACATACCTTCTTGATGAGGGTTCTCTCCGTATCTTAATTGTTTAGAATCATTAATGATATAATTGAACTCTTGAGGTAAAGACCTTTCTGCATTGTCCTTTAAGTTAAAGTATTTAAATATACTACTTTCATAATTCAGAGTCACATTAAATGCTTTTTTAGCAAAATTCAATCGATCATTAATTTCACTATATCCTTTTTTTTCATTAATTAAATCAATAGCATTTTGAAATTCATTAGTTGAGGGAATAATTAAAGTATTTTCATAATTTTTAGCTGCTGCTCGGATTAATGTAACACCACCAATATCAATTTTTTCAATAATATCTTGATGAACGGATGTGTTTAATATAGTTTCTTGAAATGGATAAAGATCCACTATAACCATGTCAATTTTTGAAATATTAAATTTATTAAGATCTTCAGTATCGTTATTGTTTTCATCTCTTGACAGTATTCCACCAAATATTTTTGGATGTAGTGTCTTAACTCTTCCACCTAAAATTGAGGGATACTCAGTTATATTCTCAACAGATTCAACTTTTATGCCACAGTTTTCTATAAATTTTTTAGTGCCACCAGTAGAAATTATTTTTATTTGATATTTTTTTAATGTTTCTAAAATTCCGGATAATGATGATTTATTGAAAACAGATATTAGAACCGTATTTATTTTTTTCATTCTTATATTATGTGTTAATTGCAATTACTTCTTTAATTTTATTTGGAAATGTATCTTGTAATAAACTTTCTATTCCATTTTTTAAAGTCATTTGTGATGATGGACACCCACTACAGGCACCTTTTAAAAATACTTTTATAATTCCATTTTCGCATGATACAAGTTCAATATCACCACCATCCATTTGAATATTAGGTTTAATACTTGTGTTAATGATATTTTCTACTTCCATATGGAAATTTGATTTTTTATCTTTTTTGGTTACTTCTAAGTTGTGATTGTATTTTTCTTCAACAACAGGTGTGTTATTATTTAATTTTTCTTGAATAAAAATTCTAATATGATTAGTTATTTCAAGCCATTCAACGGTATCATTTTTTTTAATAGAGATATAATTTCCAGAGATAAAAATACCTTTCACAAATGGTAATGAAAATATACTTTCTAATAATGGCCAACCTTTTGTTTCATTAATATTAAAAGCTTCTTTTGAAGTATTAGTTAAATTTTTATTTGCTACGAATTTCATAACACTTGGATTGGGTGTGGATTCAGAATATATTACAAAAGGTGTTTTATTTATCATACGATGTAATTAAAATACAATTAGAATTGAGTTAAAAATATGTTTAGTTAAGTTAATAATAATTTTAAGAAAAAATATTTACTTCCTTTAGAATTATTTCAGTTGGAAAGAATAATTTTGTTTTTTTTTGAAAATTTTCAGTATAATCAGAAACGAAAAAATTATGTTTAGGAGGATGTTCATTATTTGAATTTAATAAATCACTTTTTTTCAATTTAATATAAACTTCATGTCCAATATACTTCAATGCATTAAGTATAGTAATTTTATTATTGTAATATGCTGAAATTTTTGATTGTATCATTGGATAATGTGTACATCCTAGAATTAGTGTGTCAATATTTTTTAGATTTTTATGTGACAGGTAAGATTCAATAATACCATTTTTGTATAATTGATTATCATCTTCTTCAATTAAGCTTGCTAATAAAGGTGTGGCTAATGATCTAACCTTAGTGTCTAATCTTTTTTCTTCAATAGATGTTCTATAAATATCGGTTTGGATAGTAGCTAATGTACCAATTACACCAATATTTTTTATGCAAGTATTGTTTATCACTTGATTTACGACAGGGTCAATCACATTAAAAAGAAGACATTCTTTTGATTTTTTTTTTAAAAGTAGCTTATATGCAATAGCTGAAGCACTATTACATGCAATTACAATTGCTTTACATTTTTTCTGAATAAGAAAATCAACTATTTTTTCGCAATAATTTAATATTTTAGTTGATGATTTATTACCATATGGAAGATGTTGAATATCGCCAAAGTAAATTATTTTTTCATTTGGAAGAACTTTATTGATCGCATGTGCGACGGTTAGCCCGCCAATGCCTGAATCAAATATTCCTATAGGGTTATCTGGATTCAAAATTAATATGTAATTCTACAAGTTAAGTTTTTTGCGAACTAATAGAGTTATATCATAAGAGTCATTTCTATATACAACACCCCCTTGTAGTCCAACAAGGTCAAATATATATGCATAATCATTTTCTTTTGCTACTTCATCTATAGCATTCTGAATTTTTGTTAAAATTGGTTCAAATAATTCAGCTTGTTTCATTTGGATACTTTGTTCAGCAGATTGCTCAAATAGCATAATTCTTTCTTGTAAGTTTTCTAAGCTTTTTAGTTTATCATTTCTTACGGCATCATTCATGTTTTCTTGATTAATTTGAAAATCTTTTTGTTGTGCTTCAAATTCCTGCATCATAATTTGCCCTTGTTCTTGAAGGCCTTCTAGTTCTTCTTGTAATGCTAATTGAGCGGTTGCGGCTTCAGGCATTGCATTGAGAATTTCTTGTGAATTGACATGGCCAAATAATTGTTGACCAAATGTTGTCATACTAATTAATAGAATTGTAATTATTGGAATAAATTTAAGTTTCATTGTATAAAATTTTTAAATATTAATAACCTAGTTTTTTAAGTATTTCATCACTTTTATCTAATTCATTATTAGAAAATAACATGATTAAGTCAGATGATTTATCAAAGATAATATCATATTTCCCTTCTTCTGCAAAATTTGCAATAGCTTTATAAATTAAATCTTGTATTGGTCTGATGAGTTGATCTTGTTTTTCATATAATTCCCCTTCTGGTCCAAATCTTTGCTTAGTAATTAATTTAATTTCTTGTTCTTTTTGAATAATCTGCTCTTCCCGATTTTTTTTAGTTTCTTCAGGAAGTAAATATTGTTCAGCTTGATATTTTCGATATAGTCGGGCGACTTCTTCTTTTAATAAATTTAATTCTTCTTCCCACTCTAATGATAATTTACTGAGTTCTTCTTGAGCAGTATTAAATTCAGGAATATTTTCGAGAATATATCTACTGTCTACATAAACTATGCTTTGGGTATATGCTGAAAACCCAATTAGTGTAATAAAAATAACAAATAACTTTTTCATAATTTCAAACAAATTTATATAAATTAAAATTGTTGACCAATTGTAAATTGTGGAACCCATCCGCTTCTTGTCCCAATTTGATCTACAGTGTCAAAACCATAGCCAAAATCTATACCCATTACTCCAAACATAGGCATGAAAATTCGTAGACCTACTCCTAATGACCTTTTAACTTCAAATGGCTTAAAGTAATTTATGTCTTCCCATGCATTTGCTCCTTCTGCAAAACATAGAGCATAGATTGTTGTTGTTGGATTTAATGAAATTGGATATCGAAATTCAAATACATATTTACTGTAAACAGGCATCCCAGGATAATCACTAAGTACATAAGAATTAGGATAACTTAATAGGTATTGACTATCATATCCTCTGACACTTACATTTTCTCTTCCAAATAATGAATAACCATGAGAAAGGATATCTCCACCAACATAAAAACGACCAAAAGGAGGAATACCAATCTTATCATTATAGCTTGACATAAATCCAAATTCAAATCTGGTTTTTAAAACTAAATTTCCAATAATAGAATTATACCATTCACCACTAGCTTTTATTTTATAGTACTCCAAAAGTTTAAACTTTTCGTTATCATCCATATTGGAATAATCTTTATTACCTGATAGGAGTGAGTAAGGAGGTGTTAATTCTAAGCCTAGTGAAAAAGTAGATCCAGAACGAGGATAAATAGGATTGAAAACAGAGTTTCTTTTTAATGTAGATGCTATATTAACATCAGTTTGAATACCATTTAATCCTTGAGGAATACCTCCACCCATCCATTCTTCAGTATCATATCTATTAATGTTAAAAGTATTATGAAGAGTGAAATAGTCATCAGGCCACTTAAGTCGTTTACCAAGACCAATACTGAATCCAATCATTTCCATTCTTGATTGTAAAGATACTGTGTCATTTTCTACTACGCTAGTATACTGAGTCGGAGTATTTTGTGAGTAGAAGAAGGAGGATGTAAATGAGTTAGGTTTTTTGTTTCCAAGCCATGGTTCTTGAAATAGTATTCTATAGGTTTGGTATGCAGTCCCATAAAATTGTGCTTGTAATTGTATTTTTTGACCATCTCCTGTAGGTAGGGGAGACCATGTACTAATGTCTTTTATACCTTTTGTTGAAAAATTATTAAAGCTAACACCAATTTGTCCTACAAATCTCCCAGCACCATACCCTCCTGACATTTCAATTTGATCTGCAGGTTTTTCTTCAACAATATATTCTATATCTACATTTCCTGTTTCTGGATCTGGCATTGGGTTAACACCTAGTGCTTCAGGATTAAAGAATCCAAGTCGATTAAATTCTTCTTGTGTTCTAATTATATCAGATCGCTTAAATAACTCTCCTGGTAAAGATCTTATTTCTCTAATGATTACATGATCGTTTGTTTTTGTATTTCCTCTAACAGTAACATTTTTTATTTTTGCTTGATTACCCTCTTTAATTTGCATTTCAAGATTAATAAAATTATTTTCATTAATACCAGTTTCAACTGGATTTACTTGAAAAAAAAGATATCCATCGTCCATGTATAGTGCACTTATATCATCACCATTTTGACTCATATTTAATCTGGAATCTAATAAAGTCTCATCAAATAAATCACCGTATTTTATTCCTAGTATTTTTGATAATTTGTCTGAGTCGTATTTTGTATTTCCTAGCCAAGAAATATTTCCAAAAAAATATTTTTTTCCTTCATCAATAGTTATATTTAATGTAATGAGTTCTTCATTAATAGTTGTATTCTTATTGATAATCCGTGCATCTCGTTATCCTTTTTGTCGATATAGGTTAAGAACATTATTTAAATCTGATGAGAAATTTTCTTTAATAAATTTTGATGTTGATAATAAATATCTAAATCCAGTTTCTCTCGTATCTTTCATTACCTTTTTTAATTTGGAGGATTTAATACTATTATTACCAATAAAATTTATTTCTTTTATTTTGATACGATTATTTTTTTTTATACTAAAATCAAGTATTACTTTTCTTTTGTTAATAGAATCGGCTTTAGAACTCACAATGCATTCGGTGTTCAGAAATCCTTTATCAATAAAATATTTTTCAATTGTTTGTTTACTAGTGTTAATAGTATTTTGAGACACCGCTATACCAGAGTATAAGTTTAATTTCTCTCTTATATTTTCTTCATCACCTTTTTTAATTCCGTTAAATTTGAACTTTAACAGACTAAGTGATGACTCTAGGTATATGTCAAGTATAATAACAGTTTTATCTTTTTGTATTTTTGATATTTGTATATCAGAGAACAAACCCTGTTTCCATAAATTTTTTAATCCATTAGTAATTTCCTCGCTAGGAATATTTATTTTTTGACCAATAGAAATGCCCATTAGCTTTAAAACAGATTTTTTGTCGATATTATGATCGCCGGATAATTGAATATCTCCCAGTATATATTGTTGCTCAATTTGTGTGAGTTCAGTATTTTTTGTTTGTCCAAAAACAATGAAATACGGGAATAATATGGTTAAAAGTAATTTAATTAATTTCATTATTGATTTGTTCTGTTGTTTTTCCAAATCTCCTCTCTCTTTTTTGGTATTCAAAAATAGCCATATATAACTCTTCTTCATCAAAATCGGGCCATTTTTTTTTACTAAAATATAATTCTGAAAATGCAATTTGCCACAATAAAAAATTACTAATCCTTTTCTCGCCACTTGTGCGAATTAATAATTCAGGGTCTGGTAAATTTGAAGTTTGTAAATAACTTTCAAATAATTCCTCAGTTATATTAACTTGTTGTATGTTTTTTTTCAATGCCATTACTTTTTTTACTGCCTCTAAAATTTCAAATCTTGAACTATAACTTAATGCTAAGGTAAGTGTTAATCTTGAATTATTTTTTGTTGCAAGTACCATTTCTTTCAAAGCAATTTGACATTTTTCAGGTAAATCATCTATTGAACCAATGATATTGATTTTTATTTTCTCTTTAAGAAAATGATTTTTATTTTTTTTAATAGTAGAAATAAAAAGATCCATTAACATATTGACCTCTCTTTTGGGTCTTTCCCAATTTTCTTTTGAAAAAGTAAATAGTGTCAAGTATTTAATATTAATTTTTATACAGCTTTCTACTATCCTTTGCACTGTTTTCACACCCTCTAGGTGTCCTAGAAATCTTTTTTTACCTTTTTCTTTAGCCCATCGTCCATTGCCATCCATAATTATTGCAATATGTTCAGGAATATTATTTTTATTTAGATGGATTGTGTTCATTTAGTAAACAATATCATTACATCCTTGCTGAGGATCTTTTATACTATATATAATACTGACTCCTAAAAACCCATATTTGTCATTGTCATATGGATTTCCTCTTTGGAAACCCTCTGAAAAGGTGTTGTTAGAGTTATTATCTAATTTAGATTGATCAGTATATGTTGTACTTACATCGTCAATATAATCATTAAATGTAATTCTCCAACTTAAATTCAATGATAGTGTAATGAATTCATATATATTTAATTTATAGCCAAAACCAAAAGGAATTGCTATTCCATTTAATTTATATACTTCTCTTTCAGGGTGTAAGTCACTTCCCTGTCCTTCATTATTTAATGGTCTTAAAGAGTACCAATTTCCATCATCTCCTTGAGCTTCGGGATTATAAAAGTATTTTGAAATACCAGCAAAAATATATGGTGTGTTCCTATAATCAGTGTTGCGACTCAAGTATGGACGGAAGTTAAATTCAGATATTAATGCAAATTCAGTGATTTTAGACTTAAAATGTAAGCCGCGATTAATTCTATATTTTTCAGAACTCAACATGTCATCGGCAAATATTTCACCATGATTA
>MDTG01186292.1_pt1 | contig 13073 bp, 11 predicted proteins | sample 811421 | NCBI WGS metagenome assembly MDTG01 (sample SAMN05326645, study PRJNA326480) | marine metagenome | isolation source: seawater | place: Pacific Ocean: South East | collected 2011
CACGAGCAGCTACTTGAGCAAGATGGCCTCTACGCTAAACTCTGGCGTCACCAGTCAGGTGGCTTTCTACCTGAGACACTTGATGAAGAGGCCACTCAACATTAAAAGCCCGTTCAATGGGTTGTGGTTTAGCAAAGCGGAAGCCTTGCATGACACCGCAACCCATTTCATTCACTAACTGTTGCTCAGCTTCCGTTTCGACCCCCTCGGCAACGACCTGCATATTTAGTTCCTTGGCCAATTGCATCGAGGAGCGAATCACCGCTTTAGCTGAGTTGTCTCTAACAGCGTCTTGTACAAACGAACGGTCTAACTTCAACTCCTCAAACGGCGTATGCTTAAGACGATAAAGAGATGAATAACCTGTACCAAAATCATCGATTGAGAGCCTGAAGCCGGCTAAGTGTAACCGCGCTAATACTTCTAAAACATTGATGCGTTCGTTAGCGAGCCGAGATTCTGTCACCTCAATTACGATGCGAGAAGGGGATACATTATACTCACGCAAAAGATCGAGCAACATATCCGGCAAATGACGATCACTGAGACTATCGATACTAAAGTTAACTGCAACGGTTACCTGTTCATCGAAAGCATCGAAGTGTTTGAAATCACTCAATACCGCTTTTAAAAACGTTAAGCTCAACTCACTGATAATACCAAAGCGCTCAGCAACAGGTATAAACGTAGCCGGCGACAAAATTTGATCTGTCTTTCTATCACGCCAGCGCGCAAGTGATTCAAAACCAATCACACGGTTGTCGATAATATCAACCTTCGGCTGATAATAGGGTAGCAGTGCGCCGGTTCTAACACCTTTAATAATCTGATTAGCCGTGAGTGAATAAATGGAGTGAGGTTGTTGTTCTGGCTCGTTAATGGGGCGCGCCATCAGCAAACGTACAACCTGATTCGGGGTAACTGGCTTGGTTATTCCACCTAATACCGAATAGCCTAAGGAGCGTGCGAGCTGCTGCACCACGTCTAGCACACGGCTATCATTACCACTGATAAATCCTATGTCGCCCTCATAATGCGTTTCTGTTAAAAAGCGCACAAACTGGAGGCCATCCATATCCGATAAGCGTAAGTCACAAAGAATCAAGTCAGGGTGTTTGTTGTGTTCAACTTCGTGCAACACATCGAAACCACTTTCGAATCGCGTAACGGTTGTAATGCCATGCTTGCTCAAGGTACTAGAGAGGTGCGCGGCGGTGACTGCATCGTCTTCAAGTATTAATACATGCTCGTAGTTTGAGTTCATAAATGATGGTTCCGCAGCTCTATCGATGCGCGCCCTGCTGACTAATTGAGTCTTTAGTTTTACAGTATTCACTCAAAAACGGATTAAAGCTCTAACGAATTAATTCACTTTAGCGGTTTCAACTTTGGCAAACTGTATGTCCAGATCGATTAAACGCTGTTTGCCACGCAGACTTAAGTCAGTGATAAATTTAAATTGCTGCCGCGGATCGACAGGGTATGCTTTCAGCCGGTATCGGGTGCCCCAAGGCTCATCGTTTACAGTGACCACGACAGGTTTGTGAATTTGTAGATAAGGGCTCGTTAACGCTATTTGCTCCAATGCCTCCTTTACCATCACCCCGTTAGATTCCGGGGTCAAAAAGAACTCTGCAACACACATCAACGACGGTCCACCGTTATTGGCATTAAGCACCGCATGTTGCCAAATTTTCTCGTGTGGCATCGCAACGACCGTATCATCGGGCGTGACCAACTCGACGGTACGCAGCCCTATGTGAGTAACCTCGCCATAGACGCCGTCAATGGTAACCCAATCGCCAGGGCGATAAGGCATTTCATGAATCGCGACGACTCCCGCTATCAAACTCGACACATAATCTTTAATCGCAAAGCCAATAGCTAAACCAAGCGCACCCAAGGCAGCGACCATATTTTTTAGCGTCGGCTCTATAAAAATGGGCACAAGCATAACTAACGCAACGATCACGACAACTAAGCGAATCAAAGGAATCAGCGCCAGCGTGTACAGGCGCTGTTTACTATGAAGTAAGTTGGCTAAACGAGGCAGTAATCGCTGACTTAAAAAGACAATAAGCCACGCGATTAGGATGATCGTAACAACGCGCAGCGCTGCGTTTGAATCAACCGTCTTAAACAAGTCGGAAATTTTTCCTGTGTCCATAAAATCCTACCCCTAACACGATGTCCAATTAAAATCGCGTTGTGCTAAAAACTGCTTAGCGGCTGGATAACCCAGTTCAGTGACCGACCACTGCTCATCCTGATACCTCACAATTCCGTGACTACGCAATAAGTTTAAACTGTGCTCAATAAGGTTGGGCGCAATACTGTTGAGCACTTCTCCTAACAAAAACGTGCTAAGCCCACCGTGTAAGAGCAGTGCATAAATGACAAACGTTGATGTTTCCCCATGAGCGGCTGGCACCCGAGGCATTTCAAGTACAATTTCAGTTTGCTCCGCCGAAACAGCAAAGGCGTTACGATAAGCCGCCGCAATGCCCGGATGACCCTCACTGACCGCAAGCAAACGCTTAGCATGCGCTTGACTCACAGCAAGACGACTACTCATCATAGATGCGGTATCGAAAGGTCGTAACGTTAACGCCTGGCGATTAAGTCCACCGTGAGTCTTTTCTAAGTAGTAGTATAACCAGCTACCACAGATGACAAGCCCCGGCGAAGTCGGCGTATGCAGCGTTTTTCTCAAGAAGGCTTGCAGCCAACGCATACCGAGAGGATGCCTGACGAAACCGCACGACAAATCGTCTATCACCCAAGGCTCAGACGGCAGATTGAGTTCTTCAAATGAATGCGAGGTCAGTAATGAGTCGCGCTGAGGCATTGGCACGCGTTGCCAGCCGTTTTGACTAGCCCATTTTCTTATCACACTCCAAACTGGAGATGCCGGTGCGAGTACTAGCCACGTAACACGTGGATCACCTTGATTTTGCTGGTCCAATAGCGTGTTTAGCGAATCCAATAAAGGTTGCTCATCAAACTTAAATTCGCCGTCCTTCGGTTCCTCCTCTGCCGAGTTTGCAGTGGATACTTCGACGCGGGTCGGTCTGAGCGTCTGCAGCGTCTTATGCCACCATCGTTTTGCCAACATCGTTGTCGGCACACTGGGCGTTTCGTATTCGTTCAGTTCAATCCATCGCCAAAGCTTCTCGTCCACAGCTGTACTCGTTAGTTCATCTTAGTTTCATTTAAAAGGGTTGATTACAAAGATGCAATTTTTTTCTTGCAACACTTGAACTCGATATGATCGGGCCCTATTTAGTAGTTAAGGGTGAGGTCTCGAAGAGAGTCACCCTCAGCAAAGGCGACAACGGTTTGTGCCTTTTTAATTGAAAATTTAAAAGTTATTGCTTCTAAGGAGAATGACTATGGCTACTATAGATTTAAGTCCTCTGTATCGCAGCAGCGTAGGTTTTGATCGTATGGCATCACTACTCGATGCAGCACTTCGTTCTGACACCAGTGCGAGCGGCTATCCTCCATACAATATTGAGCGTGTGGCCGATAACCAATATGCGATTACTATCGCAGTCGCCGGTTTTGAAGACGACGATTTAGAAATCGAAGTCGAAAATGGTGTATTGCGTGTTACCGGCAAGAAAGCAGAAGAAAGCGAACAGCGCGAGTTTCTGCATCGCGGCATCGCCAATCGAGCGTTTGAGCGAAAATTCAGTCTTGCCGAGCATGTAGAAGTAACGGGTGCAGCACTTAAAAATGGGCTGTTAACCATTGGCTTGGTTAAACGAATTCCCGAGGCGATGAAACCCAAACGTATCGATATTGGTAGTTCGCCAAAAGAGCTACTCGAGAATCGAGTTAAAAGCGAAAGCTAATCTATTTTGTTTTCCCTGGGCAAAATAACATTAGTTGAGCAGAGGGCAGCAGACGCTGCCCTTTTTCTTTAAGTGCCTACCAGCGGGTTGGTTTACCGCACGCAAAACCTTGTATGTAATCGACCTTTGCTTGACTCAGTAACGCGCGCGTTTCATCGTTTTCAACACCGACAGCGGTCACTTCAACTTGGTTAATTTTGGCTAAACGGATACAGCTATCGACAAGTTCCGCATCGGTTGGATCGAGCAGCATATTCTGTACCCAAAAGCGGTTAATTTTGATTTGAGTAAGTGGTAACGATTTAAGTAGTCGAAAGCTATTAAATCCGGTACCAAACTGATCGATGGCGGTGCCAAAGCCTAGTTGATGCAATTGTTTAAAGAGTCTGTAGGTCTGTTCAAAGCGCTCGTTAGCGATGGGCTCTGCGACTTCAAACATCAATTGTTTTGGCTGAATGTTTGAATGCGCTACCATCGACTCGATAAAGTTTATAAAGTCATTATCTTCCAAACTTTGTTGCGACAAATTCACATGACATCGCCAAGTCCGCGTAGCTTCAAACGGTTGCTCCTCAAACCGTTCGATTAATTCTCGAAACAGCCAACGATCCGCTTTACCCATAATACCTGCCTGCACAGCAGCTTGTAAGAACTGTTGAGGTGCAATAGCTTCGTCTGGCTCTAAGCTGTCATCATTAGGCAAACGCAGCAAAATTTCATAGCAATGTTTATCATGTTCTATTGATGCACTAAGAATGGGTTGGCGAAATACTTGCCAGTCTTGATTCACCAGCGCGTTGCGCAACCGATCTTCCCAACGCCGCTCTTCTCTTGTTTGTAACCGTCGATGGTCGTCAGCGGTCGCACTATATACTTTAAAGTCACCAAGTTGTTGAGCTATTTTCTCCGCATCCTCGGCTTGCCTAATCAAACGCTCTGCAATCCGTAATTGTGCATCCCGAGCAACGGCCATGCCTGCATTCGCAGTGAATTGAAAGACCCGTCCCTCAGTGCTGTATCTAAATTCGCGGACAATTTGAACCAACTGATAGCACAGCGCAAACACAGACTGCTCATCTTCTGGACCTAGTATAGCGACACCATTCATCGGATAACGCGCCAGCCGAACATTTTGCGGTGCCTTTTGCTTCATCTGCAGGATCAGTTGTAGCAATGCCTGATCACGATGATGCCCACCCACCTGATCGCATAATACATCAAAGCCTTTGATATCGATTAACATCACCGTGCATGGCTTCTGTTTATCGAGCTGTGTTTGAAAAAGTCGCTTAAACTCATCAAAGTTGAGTAGCCCTGTTAACGAATCATGCTTAGCCAAGTAATTCAGTTGCATCTCTGCATCCACTTGCTTAGATACATCCATCGCATGACCCAAGCCATCGGGATAGATAGCGACAGAAAACCAACGCCGCTGACCACTCATCAAAGTAATATTAATTAGCTGTTGCCACGGTTCTGAACGTCCAGGCTCACGCCAGCTTAACGCGGCATCGCCGAATAAATCTTCGGCCGTAGGCCATTGCTGGGCAAGCATCTGCTTATTAGTGCAAGCAAGCATTGATAAAAAGGGTTTGTTAGTGCGAAGCCACTGCATTTTGCGGTCGAGCTCAAACCATCCTTCAGAGCTGCGCTGTTGAAAAAGTCGCATACGCCGGCGTATTGAACGGTTCGCCGACTTCAATCGATGTACTTTATGTCCCAACTGCTCAGAAATACGTTCGAAGTTGGCAATTAAAAGCGCGAGCAATACGGCGGTCATGGCACAGTAAACCACAATGGTGTTTTGCCCAATCCAAGTGGCAGCCATTGTCGGCCAAATAATTTGTAATGCGAGTAGCGTTAGCGTGGTAAGCAGCGATGCCTCCCAAAACGCTCGGTTCCTTGCTCTACTCGATGTCACAAAAAAGACGGCTAGAATATCGGTAATCGCTAGCAGCGCACTTTGAACAGCAAGCCACCAAGGACTTCGCAAGGCGGACCACCAAGGCTGAGCGATAGCACTCAACAGCGATACGACCGTGAGTAACATCAAAAAGCGAACGATATTGGATTGCCGGGCGGATCGACTAAACAATTCCACACTGGCCCAACTCATCATGACCAAAAGCCATTGCTGTGAATAGGGCATTAATAATTGGGCAATACTGGGTTTTAGCGGCGAAAAGTAAGTAATCCATAGGCCACTGTGTAATAGAACGACTAAAATTAAGCTGACACACACAAAGGCAATGCTCAGTTGCAATCGACGCCGATTGCCTCGTGTCATACTGAATGCCGCAACAGCAATCAGCACCATTAAGCCGACATTAATACCAAGTGCTGTTTGTTTCTGCTGTAGGTGCAACTGCAGTGAGCCGGGATTCCAAAGCTTTATCGGATTTACGTATTCCGGTGGTGTTTCGACCGATACCAATAAACGCACAGTGGAACGTGCTGGTACCTCAATAGGTAACATCATCTGCTGCGCAAGGTAAGGGCGTTGAATCAAGCCATCATTAAAACGCACATCGGCGGAGTCAATTACCTCATTATCGCGATCGATGACAAATACTTGTGCATATTTGATGTAGGAACCACCCAGATCAATCACAAAGGATTGGTTTATGGCACTGCGATTGTAAAGCGTCGCCAGTCCCCAAACCGTGGTATCCAAGTTAGCCTGAGCGCTCTTTTTCAAAGCGTTGAATGACTGCCAGTAACGGGCCCGATTGATATCCAACTGCTGCAATGACGTATTTGCAGGCAATACTCGGAATGTCATATGTTGTGATAGCGTCAAACGATCAGTTTGCGCGGAGACGGTAACGATATCATTTGCCGTGGCGCTTCCTAGCCACAGCAACACAGTCAAAATGCTCAACAAAAACCCGCTCTGCTTAGCGAATTTCATGATGTTATAAATCCCTTATTCGTTCCTCGACCCATTGCTCTGTTCCCTCAAGTGGCAATAACCACGCCGCCTCGCACAACGACGAATAATGTAATAGCCAATGTTTTCCTAATATTGCGAGGCGCCAGCTCCATAAATCTGCACTGCACTCGTGCTCTTTAACAGTGGCATCAATTACCGTGGTCACATCAACTAACCAAGCATTAATTTCTTTGTCCGTATCATTGTCAGGCAATTTGGTTAGTATGATAACTTCATCCATCGAGCACATCCTTCTCAGAGCTTAGCGTCAGAAACGCCTCGATCTCATCGATAAACGCCTCGCCATAACGCTCTAATTTCACCTGTCCAACACCACTTATCATCAGCATTTCCGGTGCTGATGTTGGATATTTCTGACACATTTCTACCAAACTATTGTCGTTGAATACAACAAAAGGTGGCACACTCTCTCGATCAGCTATGTCTTTTCGTAATTTACGTAAGCGCCTAAACAATACTTTGTTGTAGTCACCACGATCAGTGATTTTACTTTGGCTAGAAGTTAAGTTGAGTCGAGGCTTTGCCAACTCTAAAGTATTCTCACCGCGCAGTATGGGACGCGCTTCCTCGGTTAATTGTAGAGCCGCATGACGACGAATGTCTTGGACTAGAAAGCCGCGATGAATCAACTGCCGTAAAATCGAATACCAATATTCGTGAGTTTGCTCACGCCCGAGACCATAAGTGCTTAATTCATGATGATGATGCTCAAGTACCTTTTGATTCTTTGAGCCACGTAATACTTCGACTACATGAGAAATACCAAACTGCTGCCCAACACGATAAACACAACTCAAGGCTTTTTGCGCGTCCTCAAGCGCATCAAAGCGTGTAGGTGGGTCAAGACACAAGTCACAGTTACCACATTCTTTTTCCGAGAACTCATTGAAGTAATTAAGCAGGACTAAACGTCGACAAGTTTGAGCTTCTGCCATCGCTTGCATTGCAGAAAACTTTTGACGTTCGACGATACTTCGATGCTCATTATCATGTTCATCTAGAATGCGTCGTATCCATTGTGCATCACTTGGGTCGTACAATAGTAACGCTTCCGCCGGCAAACCGTCCCGACCGGCTCGGCCGGTTTCCTGATAATAGGACTCAATGCTACGCGGGATATCAAAGTGTATGACATAGCGGATGTTGGGTTTATTAATACCCATACCAAACGCCACCGTTGCAACCACTACATCTAAGTCATCGCGCAGAAACTGCCTCAACGTCGTCTCTTTAAGTTCGCTCGCCAGGCCCGCGTGATAGGGGGCTGCTCTAACACCCGCATCTTGCAAACTTTCAGCAATATCCTCAGTTTTCTTTCGGCTACCACAGTAAATGATACCCGCCGCGCCTTTTTGTTTGCGTACGTAGTCTTTAACTTGTTTAAAAGGCTTATATTTATCCTGTACTACATAGCGAATGTTAGGTCGGTCGAAGGAGCTACGGTGACAGTATGGCTGTCTCAGCCCTAACCGCTCGATGATGTCTTGTTGCGTTGCCGCATCGGCTGTAGCGGTTAGCGCCATAAACGGAACATGGGGAAGAACATCTCGTAAGCGTCCCAATTGACCATATTCTGGACGAAAGTCATGGCCCCACTGGCTAATACAATGCGCTTCATCTATCGCGATAAACCGGGGTTGATACGCCTGTAATCGCTCAATAAAGGCGCTCTGCAAGGCTCGCTCTGGACTGACATACAGTAAAGATACTTCGTCGTTTTGTAAGCGTCTTAAAACACTTAATGCGTGCTCAGAAGAGAGGCCTGAATGCAGTGCCTCAGCAGCAACCCCCATCGCTTGAAGCGCTTCCACCTGATCTTGCATCAACGACAGCAAAGGTGAAATAACCACGGTCAGTCCAGGCTCGTGCACAGCCGGTAGCTGATAGCAGAGCGATTTACCACCCCCCGTTGGCATCAGTACTAAGGTATCTCGACCCGAGAGCAAGTGTTCGATAACCGCCTCTTGGCCAGATCGGAACTCGGTGTAACCAAATACCTTGGCGAGCGTCTGCTGCAAGCTAGATGTTGTCGGCTGAGCTTCACTTAACGTCATAATAAAATCGGCTAGCTGTTATTGACTTAATGATTCGCATCACTCTATTGTAAGCGTCCTAGCCTCTTTGCACCATGATAAATAATGAATACCCAAGAAATTCTCACACGCGTATCTGCTTTTATGAACGAACAAGTACCTTTTCAAAAGTTACTTGGCTTTGAAATTACCGAGTTCACCCCCGAGCGCGGCCAAGTGAAGTTTCGTTGGCAAGATCCACTCATGGGTAATGTTCCACAACGTATGTTACACGGCGGTGTAACCGCAACCGCTCTTGATACCGCCGGAGGATTGGTCGCCATCGCTGGCATGATTGAACGTTTACAGGAGCCTTCAGAGCATTACCTGATGGAACGTTTGAGTCGTTGTGGCACGATTGATCTTCGTGTCGACTACCTGCGTCCCGGTCGGGGTAAAGAATTTATTGCAAATGCATCGATAATCCGTTCTGGCAACAAGGTTGCCGTAGCACGAATGGAACTTCATAATGAAGATGGTACGCATATCGCCTTTGGTACAGGCACTTATCTCGTCGGATAATCACTAGGTAACATCATGACCGAAGATGCTGTTCGAGCGCGTCAGGGCGTTTTCTTCGCACTGGCCGCCTATTCATTTTGGGGTTTCGCGCCCATCTATTTTAAATCAGTCCAACAGGTGCCGGCGTTCGAAATTCTGGCACATCGAATTATTTGGGCGTTTATATTAGTTTTTATTCTCATCGTAGGCTTAAAACGACTCCATCGCTTGAAGCCGATTATCCGTTCACCAAAAATGATGTTTCGTCTCACCGTTGCCACCTGTCTATTAGGAGGTAACTGGTTTCTATTTATATGGGCCGTCAATGCCAACCATATGTTAGATGCGAGCTTGGGCTACTATATTAATCCACTACTCAATGTCGCCATTGGCATGGCTTTCTTCCAAGAGAAGATGAGGCGGTTACAGCTATTTGCCATTGGGTTAGCCATTGTTGGTGTGGGAATACAAGTCGTAACATTTGGCTCAGTCCCTTGGGTAGCGCTGGCTTTAGCGAGCAGTTTTGCGATTTATGGGGCGATAAGAAAGCGTCTGCCTGTAGATTCGATTTCGGGCCTGTGGTTAGAGACGACATTGCTTGTGCCGGTAATGCTGGGATATTTACTGTTTTTCGCAGATTCAACCAGTGCTGATATGACCGCGAATTCATGGCAACTTAACTTGTTGCTGATGGCCGCAGGATTAGTTACGACAATACCGCTCCTTTGCTTTACGGCTGCTGCGCAACGCATCCGTTATGCAACGCTCGGTTTCTTCCAATATATCGCGCCAAGCCTGATGTTTATTCTTGCCGTGAATTTATATGACGAGCCATTAGCGGAGAGCAAGCTCATTACTTTTGTGATCATATGGAGTGCGTTGGCGCTATATACCTTCGACTCGGTGATACAGCGCCAGCGAAACCGCCGTCTGAAAAAGTCAGCGGTGCAGGAACCGATTAGTTGAGCGTAGCTTCCATCGTAATTTCTGCATTGAGAAGTTTGCTGATAGGACAGCCCTTCTTGGCTTCTTCAGCGAGCTTCTCAAACTCGTCCTGCCCGATACCTTCAATGTCGGCTTGCACCGTTAAGTGGATTTTATCGACCTTAAAACCGCCGTCGGCTTCAACTAAACTCACTTCAGCTTTTGCATCAATCGAGTTAGGCTCATAACCGGCTTCGCCGAGCATCAGCGAAAAAGCCATGGCGTAGCAGCCTGAATGGGCAGCACCTATCAACTCTTCTGGATTAGTACCTTTGCCTGATTCAAAACGACTTTTGAACGAATACTGCGTTTCATCCAAGGTGCCACTTTGAGTTGATACAACACCTGAACCTTCTTTAATACTTCCTTTCCAAACTGCGTTTGCACTGCGTTTCATAACGACTTCCTCATTAATGAGAGTGTATTATGGATTACGCGTATAACGCGTATGTCGATCAACTAACTGATAGATGGTTCAAGTTTGGCATAGGCGACGACAAGCCACTTAGTGCCGACTTGGTCGAAGTTAATTTGGATACGACTCTGCGGGCCTGTGCCTTCATAATTAAGCACGGTTCCATCACCAAACTTCGCATGACGCACGCGCTGTCCCAATGAAAACCCAGTTTGCTCAAAGGCCTCATGACTTGCACCGGTATTGAAGCGTCCATAGCTTGTTGGCTTTTGCACCTGAGTTTGCAAGCGCACTTCATGCAGTGCATCTGCCGGCATTTCGCTAATAAAACGGCTCACTTTGTGGAAAAAGTCTTGTCCATAAATACGCCGCTGTTCGGCGTATGTGATAACTAACTTTTGCATCGCTCGTGTCATACCGACATAGCACAACCGACGTTCTTCCTCTAAGCGACCCGGCTCATCCATCGACTGTTGCGAAGGAAATACGCCTTCCTCAACGCCAGTCATAAAGACCATCGGAAATTCGAGCCCTTTCGCACTGTGTAGCGTCATCAGCTGAACCGCATCTTGGTATTCATCGGCTTGCTCTTCGCCGGCTTCCAATGCGGCATGCGCTAGAAAGGCATTAAGTGGTGTAAGGTCTTCTTCAGTCTCGTCTTGAGTAAAGTTTTCGCAGGCACTGACCAACTCTTTTAAGTTTTCAACACGTGTCTCTGCTTTCTCACCTTTTTCGGCCTCGTACATTGCTAATAAGCCAGAGCGCGAGATCACTTCATTGCTTAAACGACCCAAAGTGAAGTCTTCCGTTTCATCGTCAGTGGTATTGATAAGTTCAATAAAGCTCGCCACTGCATTTCGCGCTCGACCCGCCAGTTGCTTTTCATCTACAAGCTGGATAGCCGCCTGCCAGAGAGACTTCTTCTGCTCTCGAGCCGTCTGCCGAATAATGTCTAAAGTACGATTGCCAATACCGCGCGTCGGTGTATTAATGACGCGCTCAATCGCCGCATCATCATCACGGTTACTAACTAAACGTAAATAGGCGAGTGCATCTTTGATTTCTTGCCGTTCGAAGAATCGCAAGCCACCATAAATTCGATAAGGGAGACGCGCATGCAGCAGCGCTTCCTCCAGCACGCGTGACTGCGCATTGCTGCGATACAGCAGCGCGACATCTTGCAGAGCACCACCTTGATCGCGCCATTCCTCAATACGACCCACGATATAGCGCGCCTCGTCCATTTCATTAAACGCAGCATAGAGGCTAATAGGCTCGCCCTCATTACCCTCTGTCCAAAGATCTTTGCCAAGCCTGTCTGAATTATTTGCTATCACTGAATTCGCGGCACGCAATATATTTCCGGTCGAACGATAATTCTGCTCGAGGCGAATCGTCATCGCTGTAGGGTAATCGTCTAAAAACTGCTGAATATTTTCGACGCGAGCCCCACGCCATCCATAAATTGACTGGTCATCATCACCGACAATGGTGACGATATTATCTTGCCCAGAAAGCAAACGAATCCATGCATACTGGATCGAGTTAGTATCTTGAAACTCGTCTACGAGGATATGACGGAAGCGTTTTTGGTAATGCTCGCGCACGGTTTTGTTATCACGCAATAGCTCGTGCGCACGCAAAAGCAGCTCAGCAAAATCAACTAAACCGGCACGGTCACAGCTTTCCTGATACGCCTCATAAATCTGTTTCAAGGTTTGCTCGGTGGGATCAAAGGTTTCAATATGTTGTGCCCTTAAACCTTCGTCTTTTTTACCATTGATGTACCATTGTGCTTGCTTGGCGGGCCAGCGCTTTTCATCCAAATTCATTGACTTAATTAAGCGCTTAACTAAACGCTGCTGATCGTCGCTATCCAATATTTGGAAGTTTTGTGGTAGGCCTACATCCATATAGTGTGCGCGCAACAAGCGATGAGCCAGACCGTGGAACGTGCCTATCCACATATTTCTAACCGATGAACCCAAGAGTTGCTCGACGCGACCTCGCATTTCCGAGGCGGCCTTATTAGTGAAGGTTACGGCTAAAATACTGTAAGGAGAATAACGACGTTCTTGAATGAGCCAAGCAATTCGATGCACCAAAACCCGAGTTTTACCACTCCCGGCGCCAGCCAATACCAGCATAGGCCGATCATCAGCGCTTACCGCCGTGGCTTGCTTCTCATTTAAACCGGAAATTAACGGGTGCGTGCTCATGCATGACTCCTTGGCTAACTGAATGAGGCTCAGTGTAATGATCCAATACTGTATAAGCAACCAGTTATCTTA
>MDTG01253591.1_pt1 | contig 13073 bp, 8 predicted proteins | sample 811421 | NCBI WGS metagenome assembly MDTG01 (sample SAMN05326645, study PRJNA326480) | marine metagenome | isolation source: seawater | place: Pacific Ocean: South East | collected 2011
AGTTTTTCTCCATTAATTAATTTAAAAGCAACTGTATTTATGTCTTGATAAGGAACTTTTGAGCCATCATCAACTCTTCTTCCTTGTTCAGCCATTGCATTTTTTACTTTTTGACCAATCTCTAAATTCTTAAGCGCACTAAATATATCCCATGTATCATTTATTCTAAAATCTCTTTCAATACTACTATGAAATTTGCTAATTGGCAGTCTATGAAAGTTTTTTAAATTGGCTCTTTCATTGGTATACATTAAATCAAATGTTTTTTGAACCTCTTTTGGTAGTTTGTTTTCTATACCTTTCCATAAAAAGTCAATATAAATACTTTTACCTTTTTCAGAAGTAATTTTAGGCAGAGTTGTTTCATTTTTTGTCCCCTTATACATAACAAATTCAGGATGATTATTTTTCATCTGCTCATAAACTCTTAGGTAGTCTATATTCCAATATTGAGGCTTTATAAGAAGATTTTCTCTAATAGAAAACTCTAATAAGTTATTATCTTTCCATATGTTTCTACCTAAAGCTCTAATAGAATTATCTAAACTTCTAAAATTAAAATTCTTTAATGGATTCACGTCTATATTATTGGCACTCATATGCTTTGCAATAGTAAGAATAGAACTCATATAAGTATCGCCAACTTGTAATTCTTTTAATGATTCTTGAACTTCTGCTGTAGTCCAATTTCTTCCTTTGTCCCAATTATATCCATATAGCTTTTGATTTAACTCATTAACTGCTTTATACTCTATTGAATTAGTTAAATGCCTATATTTTGGTTCTGTTTTGAACTTCATTTTTTTGGCGTATTTAGCATGTTCTTTAGTTGGGAAAAAATTAAGATTTTCAAAAGCGCTTTTAAACAATATTTCTTGCATCTGTTCTGCTGTTGCCATCCTGAAATAATTAGCACTATCTGCTGTTCTTGAAGATGCTTCAACACCCATCACATAGTATCCTTCTGGAGATTTAAGAAATTCTTCGCTAGTAGTACCTTTTAATTTCCCTAGTAACACTGGTCTTCCTAAACTATCAGGTTTTTTTCTATATACTGGTATATCTAACTTGCCATTTTTATTAGTAATTATATCAGATAAAACTGTATTTAAGAAAGACTTGGTATTTACGACTCTTCCCATACCTTGTTTTCCAAAATAAGAAGATTGACCTGCTTTTCTTAATGCACCAGGAGACCATTGAGAGATGGGATTGTTTTTAACATAATCAAACTCACTTAATCCATAAGTTTCTGTCAGTCTTTTTTTACTTAACTCACTATTAAATACTTTATCAAGCTTTTCAGCTTTATTTTCAAAGAAAACTCCTTTTTTGTTTTCAAGAAAACTATCGTTTTTTATTAAATCTTTGATGTATTCTTTTGGTAATCCTTGATAGAAAAAGACTTTATCGCCATCAACATCAGCGCCATCTATGTAAAAATGGTCTCTGCCTTTCATATATACGCCATAATCTGTTATGTCTTTATAGTCTGTTTTTACAAATCCATCAAATAATAATGCTCTTGTGCCAGAAACTGCATTAGCTGGAACTCTCATTACTGCCAACATTAATCTATTTCTCATTCTTGCTATAGATTCTTCTGTTGCAATTGGTGTGTTTGATTTCAAATCTTTTAATGCATTTTGGTATTCATTCCAAGCATCTTCAAGGGTTGTAGTTTTATCATTTATCCATTTAATTTTTCTAGTTTTGTGAGATTCTCCTAACATCACATGGCCAACTTTTTGAGTTTCTAGTGATTTACCATTCCAGAATTTGTAACTTGCATTATCTTTTATTCCCCCTGTAATAGCTTCCATGACAGGGTCTACTCCTGCTACCCACCCACTTGCACTGTATTCCCATTTAGGCTGAGTAAATCTATTTAATCTATATTGATGAACAGCTCTCTGATATAAATTCATATTTAACACTTCAGCAAGGGGATTATAATTTGTAGCTTTATAAATACTAGAAAAACCATCTACATATTCTTTTAATTCTTGAAATTTTCCCTGCATCTCTGGAAACTCATTTTCAATTTCCATTTCTTTTAATTTTTTAAATATTTCAAAGTTTAATTCTTTATGCAAAGGATGAGTTGTATCATTAACAATATCAACAAAGTCTTTATCTCTCAATTTGGATATGTCAAAATTCTTTGGCAGTGGTAATTTATCATTAGTTTTTAACTGCTCTATATATAGATTATTCTCAGGAGTGCCACGCAAAGGTACTTCTAAGACATCGTTCATAAAGTTTTCAAATCCAGGCTTGGTCATTGTTATACTATCAAAGAACGAATGCATTTGTTTTTTAATTGTAGTTGCCTGTGCAGAATGGCTGTCTCCATATACTCCGTAGTTTATTCTAAAATCTTTAATTGGCATTTTTAATGATGGAGCTGAAGCCTTATTTCCCTTACTATCTATTAGGTCATATATTGTTTTACCCCTTGCTTGACCTTTAAATATTTCTGCTCCTTTAGGTATATGTTTAGATGCAGAGGTTACTACAATCATTGAATTGGGGTTTTTTAGTACCTTATCGTAAGCTTTTCTTGAAGGGTGGACACCACCTTTGATTAAAAATAATTGACCCCCTATTTCGACTGCTACTGCTGGTTTCATATGGGAAGTGCTTTCGTCTAAAAAGTTTGATTTTAAGAATTGTTTATACAAGTCAGAATGCATTACAATCCAGCCATCAACTTTACTTTCCCATGCTTGTTCTACTATTTTCCCATTCTTATCTACAGTTTTAAATGTCTCAGGAGCTTTTCCTTTTACGTTTAAAAACTTTTTAATTTTTTCTTTTGTACCATCTATTTTTTCTTTAACTGTATCTAGTAAGAACCTTTCAGCTTCTACTAAATAAATGTCAATTTCGTCTGTACCTTTAGTTAATTTTGTAAAATCTTTTGGATTAACTTGAAAAAATGCTTTAGAGGCAAATAACGCTTCTCTTTTTACCCTAGCTACAGCATCTTTAAAGTTGTAATTCTTTTCATAGAGATAATTTGACCTAAATGAGGCGTCAAATACTTTATCTAAAAACTGTCTATCTGCACTATTCCATTGTGAGCGAGGCTTTCCCATTGTTTCATACCAAATATCTCTATCATATCTGTAAAACTTTTTTAATAAATCTAAATTTATTTCTTTGCTTTTAGAATTTTTTGAAACTTCTGATAATATATCTTTAGTAGACGTCTTTTTTGTATCACGATGGAATTTGTATATTCTTTCAACGCCATTATCTTTTTTAGGTATTTTTAAATATTCATGCCCAATATCTTTACCTCTGTCTCCTCTTTTATTCCACAAAACAGAGTTAATCTGTAGCCAATCACTTGGAGACACTTCATTAACCCACTCACCTTTATAAAAATTAAATTTCTTATCATAAGGTTTAACAGTATAGTAATCTCCATTCCTATTTTTATTAACAACTTCTGAAAATTCAAAAACTGTTACATTATCAGACCATAGTTTTTTATCTACATTTATTACTTCATCTGCTGGTTTAGGACTTAATGAAGAAACTATTTTATTTAATATATTTTTATACTTAACCCTAGTTGAAGCCTGTTCTGATATATTCCAAGAGAGTATTGGTCTGTGTTGTTCCTGTTGTATGCGGTTAAATAATTGTCCTAATGCTGTAATATCTTTTTTAGGGATAATTAAACCAGGGTATTTATTTGTTAATGCCCCTAAATAGTCTTTTATCGACTGTCTTATGTCATTTGACTCTCTAATTTCTTTTTTATTAAATAATTCAACAGCATCTTTACCAATTTCTTCTGCTTTAAATGGTAAATCACGTGATGCTTCCTGAATTCTATTGATAAACCTTCCTATCATCCCCTGATTACTAACTTCAGGTTGGCCTTCAGATAGTCTTTGTTCTGCTCTTAATATGTCATTTAAAGTTGTCTTTGCTGGTTCATGTGGCTTTGATTCAAAATAATCAACTATTGCCTTATCTAATGGGGCAATATCACCGTTTTTTACATCAGCTAATTCTTCTGGAGTAAGAGATTTAGATATTTTTTCAATTTCTGGGGTCTTTTTTGTTTCATCAATAATGCCTTCATATACCTTATTAACAATAAGGTCTCTTGCTTCCATTTCAGCACTTTTTCTAGAGGACTCTAGCGCTTGTTCTGCATCAGCTTGTCTTACTTCATACTTATCAAGTTCTTCTACTTTTTTACCTTTTTCATCTGCAATTCTTTGTCTAGCAGATAACTTACTTGATTCAATAGTTTCTTTTAACGTAGCACCAGCAACTGTAATTGTATTATCATAGAATTCTCCTAAGTGATTAAAGTGAGATTCTTTTACAATAGCTTGAGCTTCTTCGCTTAATTTAAAAAACTCAGGCCTGTCCGTCATTTTCATTATATCATCAAAATTGTACTTTAACGTACCATCTGAATTTTTTTCTGAATTAAACTTATTATAATAACTATTTGCTTCTTTAATGGCTGTACCTTGAGCTTGAAAGCCAAAAAATCCACCTAGTAAATATTCATATATCTGAGTAGCTGTAGGTGCGCCTTGCATTGTAGCCATCCCACCTTGAAAAGCACTACCAGCACCCATACTTATTAATCTTTCTTTATTCGCAGTTGCAAATTCTTTACTATATTTCCATAATCCTCTTATTCCAGCTCCTTGAACTTTTACATTAGGATGCTGAATCATTTTTCCCATAGTCACAAAGTTTCCTAACCCACCAAAAGCACCACCAGCAACTGCGCCAAAAAGCACATTATTTAATTCATCATTTTCTCCATTAAATAAACCACTAACTCCACTAGCTACCCCCAAATGAGCTGATTGAAATGCAATATCTAAAGCTTTTCCTTTTCCAGTAGATTTTCCTATATGCTTTGCAACTTCCCATCCATGCTTTGTTAGTTTGTCCTTTATCCATTTTTCTCCATAATCAGCAACAGCCAAAGGCACTGATTTAATAGGAATTTCAGCCATGCCTTTAATATTTACTTTAGACCCTTGTCTAGCTACTTTCCCAACAGATTGCATTCCTTCACCTACATAGCCAATACCTCTTCTTGCAGTATTAATAGCACCACCCACTTTACCAACAGAAGATGCTCTAGTAGCGTATTTACTTGCAGATAGCCCTAATCTAGCTATACCTGAACCACCTAATGTTAATACAGAACCAGCTAATGGCAATGCAAATCCTAATAAATGCCCCATACTATGAGCAATAGACTGAGTTTCATCGACAGGGTCTTCTGACCATCCACCAAATGCAAGTGGCCCTAATACACCCTCTGTAAATCCTGAAGAAAATTGGGAAATTACACCGCTACTTTTTTGCGCTCTTTTTGCACCTTCAATAGAATTATCAAAAGGTATACCATAGATGTCTGCGTACTCTTTTAGTTCTGCAACTTCAGATTCGTCATATCTATTAGGACTTAGGTTGTAGGCAGTTATCCTACTATGTATATCGAGGGGACTCACTAATAATTAAATTAATATTCTGGCTTATTTGGGCTTATTCCTAATCCTGACATTATTTTTTGTAATTCCAATAAGTGACTTAATGCTTTTTCAGATTCACCAGTTATAAAATCAAAAGGGCCACCATCAAGAAAATCAGCACCTCCATCATCTCCTGTTAATTTTCTATAAACATCTAATATATCTTTTTCAAAAGCTTGACGCTCATAATTGCTTTTAGGAACTGGTTTATTTGTCCCCATACCAGTCATAATATCTTGGTATCCTTTTCTAATAGTTGGAAATCCAGCATCTAACCCTTCTATATAATCTGATTCATTTAAACCAAGTCCAGGGAACATACTTGGGTCTTCACTAAACATTTGATGCATAAGACCTCTCAACATAGGAGCCATAAAAGAATTACGAACCTTATCTTCTTCTCTATCTTTTTCTTTATCCTTATAAAACATAGTATCAATCCATTGTTGCCTAGCTACAGCATCATCTATTTTTCTATTTTTTCTTGCATCTTCCAATAATAATTTTTTCTCTGCAAGTTCGCTTTTCATAAGGTTTTTTGCATTTTCATGAGACAAACTATCAGCGCTTCTTTGGTTTTTTAATTCCTCTTTTAAGATTTCAATTTCTTTAGCAAATCTTAAACTATCTCTTGTTTCAGCACTTTCATTAGCGCTTTCTTGAAGTTTTTGAGTTGCTAAGTTATTTGCTCGGTTTATGTCGAATTGAGATTGATTGTTTACTGCGGTATTAAGACCTTGTCCAACTTCTCTAATTAGACTATTAAATAATAATTCTGGTTCCATTATACTTGCCTCTTTATTTGTTCTTTTGCAAATATCCTATCATCAGTAGCTTGTCTTCTATCTGCATGTCTAATGATAGTTCTATTGTAATCTGCATTTACATTGTTTATTGTGTCTTGAATAGCATCTGTTCTTAGTTTTTCTCTATTTGTATCAGTAGCTAAATTTGAAAAATTTGATGAATGAATAATGCCTTTTCCTTTTTTAAATGTATTCCCTGTAGATGTATCAAAATTCTTCCAACTGGCTTTTTCGGCAAGTTTGTCATTTGCTTTTAAAGCCTTTATATCTTTATTTAAACCAGTTATCATTCCTTGTCTTGCATCTCTAGTAGTACCACTTTCCCATAATCCAGTCATATCACCAATTCCGCCCCAAACACCTTCTCTTCCAATATGAGTATCCCAAAATGTTCCTAAGTCATCAAATAAGTTTCCTGTACCAAGAACATCACTTATGCCTTTAATTAAGCCTAGCATATTAATACCTCCCTGAGTTCATATCTAATCCACCACTAGGATTAAATAGTTTTTGCATTGTTGTATTTTTATTTCCTGCACCTATACCAATACCAAGCAATGCCATCAACCCTAACCCATAAGGATTAGACAGCATTGATGAAAAAGCACCACCTGCTCCCATTTCTGAAGGAGCTAGGAGAGTATCCATACCTTCAATTCCTAAATCAGTTAATTCACTTGGATTTAAAGATGCAATATCAGTTCCAAAGCCAGTTATTTCTTTAGATGCTGAACTAGGAGAAAATGCATTGCTAAAATAATTGATTAAACCATTTCCTTCTTTTCCAGTTGTCATTGGGCTATTGGCAATTTTATTTATGACTTCAGGAGAATAATTAAATTTATCTTTTAATAGTTTTTGCGCTCCAGCATTGTCTTTCATAAGCTTAGCAAGTTCAATAGCGTTGTTATATTTTTTTTGAGTATTTATTATATTTCCACCTACTTTTCCAAAATTATATAAATTCATTAAGCCTTTTTGACTTTTATTAAGCCCTTTTTGCCTGTCTTGCCAATCCATACTTTCTTTGGCGTAATTATTTGTTGATTGATAATCCATGCTATTTCCTTATAATTGTTCTAAACGTAAATGTTATATCAGATAATTTAAAATTTTTAAAATCTGTTCCATCTGCTCCAGTAATTCTTAAATAAAGCCTAACAGCAATAGAACGAGCTTTTGCTTTTCCAGGTATAATTAATTCTGCTGTTGATAACTTTCCACCAGTTCTTTTTAATTTTGTATGGGTATTTTTTATCGCATTTGGATTATTAGGACTTGGTTCTAAAGTTTTCCATTGATAATTATCATCTGTTTTGTAGTGAATCTCTAAAGGACTCGCTCCAACCCCATCAATAGAATATGTAATGTGAATTCTACTATATTTTTTTATTAAACTAGCATCTCCACCATCATACATTTTTGTTTCTAACGTACCACTAGTAATATCTTTTTTAGTACGTGACGTTGCTTTTAATCTTATTTCTGTTCCCATTAGTCTGTTATGTTTTGATTTTGTCTTGCTTTATTATTTACTGATGAGGTTGTTTGATAAACCCTATTTGTTTGTGCTACATCAATTCCTGAATTTGAACTATTTTCAAATTCTTCTGCCCACATTAAATGACCTTGACCTGTTTGTGCAAATCCTGTTTTTTTACTAGCAGTAAATAAACTATCAGAAGAGCTAAATGCTCTATTATTAAATGAAAAAATTAAAGTTTTATTATTACTAACTGTATCTCTGGCAATCAATACTTGGTTCCAATAAGCATCGTACCCACAATGAAGTCTTTTCCCATAGAAACTTTCCCATTCAGATTTAGAAATAGTACTACCTTCGGGGTTTTCAGTTAATCTTTCTATAAGTTCACCATTGTATAAATAGATACCACTCCTACTTACCCAAAATAATCCATAAGGAGTTTGGCAAACTTGAGAATCAGACTCTACTCCAACTTGATGAACTATCTGTTCAATAACCTCCCTAGATTCTCCATTTTCTAATATCTTAATTCCCATGATAGTTAAACCATGTCTTTTAAATTGTAATAATTTATTACCAACTACTTGCAAGGATGTGATTTCATCCCCATCATTTATACTTGCTTCAATTAAATTAGAAACACCTACTGTGCTATACATTCCTTTAGCAGACTTTAGAATACCATCTGGGAAATAATTTACTGTACCATCTTTACCAATAATAGATACATTTCCATAATAAGCTCTTCTATTAAACATACAAGCAGTTTTCCACCCTGTTTTTACAGCATTAAACCCTATATCATCGCCATAGTGCAATTCATATCTTGATGTAAATGATTCTATTGTGTTTTTTACAGTATAAATCATATAGTTACTTCTGTTTTTTGCAACAGGAGTAATACTTGACATATCACCTGTTGTGTATGCAGACAACGGACTACCGCTTCCAAAAAAGGATTTATTAGACAAAGCCATCCAATCCCCGTTTAAAGAACTTCTCCAGCCTTTATTTAAATCTATGTCACATATTGAATATATTTCACCAGGACTTGTAGAATACTTAGCCCATATCTCAATGCCTTTTAATCTGGAATTATACATACCAGAACCAGTTCCTCCTAATAACTGCTTTCCAACCATAACCATCACTCCCATTGCGCAATTATCATTAGCTGGTGAAGAGCTTTGAAAATTTGTACTATTAGCAACACCATCTACTTGAAACCTTTTTGGCTTACTAATGTATCCTCCGTGATAAACATAATTCCAATAAAATTCAACAGAGTCTGATTTTTGAAATGAACCAGCTATTTTATCTTTATCCTCATCTGTGTTAGTTGCTTCATCTGTAAATTGGCAATATAGTTTTAGACCAGTTTTTTCTACCAAAAGAAAATTCTGGTCAAATCCTCTAACATTTACAGAATTAGTATCTTCTATTATTCCACTGCTGTTTTTTCTAAAAAATATCTTAGAATCACCTACATTGTAATTTAAAGTTTCTCCACTTTCTGAAGCAGTTACATTAAAAAAAGAATCTGCTGTTTCAGGGTCAAATGCCATATGTGACCATTGTTCTTTATATTTAGGGGTTTTAGGACTGTTTGTACCATAACTGTAATGCTTTGCTACAGCTCCAGTATCAATAAGTTCCTCATAAGGAGTTGGGCATAAATCAGTATATTCATAACCATCAGCATTAACATCTGTTTCTAAATATGTTTTATTAAACGTAAACATGCCAAAAAATCTAGGTTTATGATTGGCTTTCATTGTTGAGTCACAAACAAATAAATTTCCTTCCGCATCAAAAAAAGACAAATCAGGACTACTTGTTGTAACAGTGTCATCTTCTCTTAAATCAATTGCCCAATTCATCCATTGGTCGTTTTCCATTTGATATATAGTAGCTGTTGCATTAGAATTTGCTATCGCTATAAATCTTCTGTCTCTATCAGCCTCTGTTAAGCTACTTGAGTTGTCAGTTTCACTAGTTCTAGTAACTGTAATAGTTTTTATTCCATAAGGTATTTCAGTTCTTGAGTCTTGATAAATTTCAACTCCACCATCAACTCTTTTCCAAAATACTTGATGAGCTTCAGTACCTCCACCTATTTTATCTTCTTCTCCAGCGTACAATCCAGCTATAATTTCTTCTACTGTATCGCCATAAATAGAAGTATATGATAAATTTATTGTTTCAAAACCAGTTTGTATAACATTTGTATAAACTTGAATAGCAACAGTGTAAGTAAAGCCACTTTTAATATCAACATTACCCATTGCCCATTTCCATTTTGAAAAAGCACCATAATGAGGATTGTCATTCATACTAAAATTATAAGCACCTGGTCTTTGGTTAAACGTACCTGCCCAACCATCCATAAAATATTTAGTTCCCCAATCTTGCCATTTCATAGTTAGACTTCCATCTGTAATGTTTCCATTAGCAATCTCATGCTCTAATGAAGATTGATAGATATCATTTGTGCGAGTTGCCTTCCAAGAATTTGAGCTATCTGGAACAAGTATATTTATTTGACCATAATAATCAAATACCATTTCCATTTTCCAACTTGGATAATCTGCTATATTAGAAGTAGCTCCTCCTAGTTCACCTTCTGTTGTGTCTCTTAATACTACAAATTTATTAACACCATCTACTGCATTAGAATATGCTGTAGAGGTGCTTAATTTGTTTGTGTTATTAGTTGAATCATAACTAACAGCATCTGTTGAGCTAGGGTCGTATGTTTTCCAATTCCAATCAATAGAACCGTGAATAGTAGAATCATAATCAACACTTGTTTTTTTATTGGCTAAGTCTTCTAATTTTTTTACAGTAAGGCCCTGTATTAACGCATCATGCCATTTATATCCAGAAGTTTCATCAATAGTTCTGTCTATAATATTAATTATTTCATTTTTATCTTCATTCCACATCTCAAATGACCTATCACCAACTGGCTGATGTATATATTGACTTATAGTTTGATTTGTAAGAAAAAGAGCAAAAAGACCAGCTGAATGGTACTGCCATACAGAGTGTGTATTAGACCAACCAGTAACTCCAGTAAATTTATGATGAGTATAATCAACACCAGTGTATGATAAAATTTGAGTGTGACCATGGAGGTCTTGAAAAGTTATTTTTCCTTTTGAGGTGAACTTTGTGCTATCGGTTACGCTTATTACAGTTGCATATCCAGGATATCCATCCACTCCATTAGTAGTTCTACTACCTTGTCCATCTGCAATTGCATTTGTACTAACTTGGGTTCCCCATTCTGAAGAAAAATAAAATAACACTCTTGCTCTTACAGAAGCTTGAAGTTCTGTAACTGTAGGAGTTGCTATATTACTAGTTTGACCGCTAATTGTAAAATCAGTATCACTTTTCCAAGCATGAATATTTCTTTGATTTCCTAGAGGTAAATTAGCATCTAAAGAGTTTTGAGCTATTCCTGTTTCATCCTGTATCGTTGTAACTTGACCAACTGAATCTGCAATAAAGTTTCTGCTTTCAACGAGTTGATTATCTTTTAAGTTCTTTTTATTAGAACCTCGATTAATGCCACCACTAAAGTCTCTTATTGATTGTTGCTGTTTAGGCACGTATTATTTTTCCTGCATATGAAGTAACTCCATTTACTATATCTAGAACTACTAAATTAAAATTGCCATCATCAAAAATATCTACTATACCAACATTGTGAGTCCAATTTGTTGGTCTTCCTTTTAAATAATCTTTAGTCATATCAGTTAAGCATCCCATTGAATATGCCATATGGCTTCCTGAGATGTGGGTGATGACTGCTTTTTGGGAGTCGTGAGTATGCCCATAGATGACGTTGCATCCCATTTGTAATGCGTGAGTTCTTGCATGGGCAATTCCCATGTAGTGTCCTCCGTGGTAAGCGTATAATTTGCTTCCGAACACTTTAAAGACTTCACCATAGTCATGCCATTCGTAGCCACGCTCATCGAATTTGAAAGCTTTTCTGGAACCGAGATGTTCAAGGTATGGATTTTCTTCGACAAAGTGGTCAAACCATTTTTCATGGTTTCCTTGTGCAAATTGTTTCTTTTTGCACCCCACTTTAACCAACGCTCTATCAATTCTATCCAGCCCTTTATTACCTTCTTTAATTTCTTGCTTAATCGCAGGAAGTTGGTATTCAAGAGGAGGGCGCTTTTTTTTGCTCCATTGCCAATGACTGACTGATTCACCATCAATTGTGTCTCCTAATAGGAGAAAAGCTGTTGGTTTTACAGCTTTTAAGACTTTTAAAGCGCATTTAAAGGCTCTTTCATCATGATTGGGAAAGTGTAAGTCTGGAAAGACAACTACTCGTTCTTTTATTTTCATTAAATATCCTTATCACGCCCTATTCCTTAATTTCAAAATGTACTAAATCGTCAAAATTGTTATCTTTAGTAGTTCTTGCACTTTGACTCAAACTAGAGTCACTCCAGTCACCTCCCCAACGAATGTCTACACCCATTTTTGAGGCTACACCAAGAACGAAACCGCCAAGATAATGGAAATCATCACGAGAGTTCCAATCGATTGGATAAGGAGCAATATCAACAGCTTTTCCCTGGACATGCTTTCCGAATTTTGTTTTACTTTTTCCTTGAGCGACCAATTCATCCTGTCTCTCTTGGCTCCTTAACCCTTCAATTACTGTTATATCAAAGTATTTGACTACCTCATTTAACACATTTACTAAGCGAACATCTACGCCTTTTAGTCTTTCTTTAGACTTTTTACCGAATATTGGCACTATATTTTTTTCATTAATACAGATTTTAAAACAGTCCAAATTGCTATCATGATTTTTCTCTCTACCTTTTCTGAAATAAATGGTATATCTACAGATTTATTCCATCCATCAATCACTTCATCTCTTACTTCATCAGATAGTAACTCATTTGCTATCATAGCTTTTATCATATTTAGTTTTCCTTTATCTTTTTTGTTTTTAAGTATAAATAATAAATTTGTATTGCAAACATAAGGCACATCAAAACTCCAGATATAATATCTGTCCAATAAACAAACCCTAATCCTGTGCTAACCCCTGTTGCTCTTAAACTATCCATTAATGTTTTCCATTTACTCGTGACAAACTCCCTTTAATTTCAGATACTTGATTATCTAAATCATTTATCTCTTTATTTAATGAATCAAATTTTCTATCAAGCTTATCATCTGATTGATTCCATCTAGTAATTAGTTTTATTATCA
>MDTG01292120.1_pt1 | contig 13073 bp, 15 predicted proteins | sample 811421 | NCBI WGS metagenome assembly MDTG01 (sample SAMN05326645, study PRJNA326480) | marine metagenome | isolation source: seawater | place: Pacific Ocean: South East | collected 2011
AACCTCAAATAAAAATTTACAAAATTTTTTATATAACAAATTATCATTTATATCAAACTTTCTTTAAAAATGACTAAATCCGTTAAAATTTAGTTTGATTTTTGTTAAATCTTTCCCGTAAACATTCAATTTTCTGTCATTTCTTATCTTGCCAACTTTAAAAATTTTTTGATGAGTTTTCTTTTTATCAAAAAGCCTTTTTTTATTTGAAGACATTGAAAAAACAAGTTCATAATCCTCACCCCAATTTAAAACTAGTTCCCAAAATTTGTTTTTATCTGAAAATAATTTGTATATAGATTGTAGAGTTTTTGAAATTGGAATTTCTGACAAATAGATATCTGCCCCTAAATTTGAAAAATTTAATATTTTTTTGAGATTAGAAATTAATCCATCTGAAATATCTGTACAAGTGTCAGCATATCCTATTAGAGATTGACTTAATTTTAATTTTGGTTCAGGTAAAAAAAATTTTTGATTGAGTTTTTTTAATGAACTAACACCAATTTTTTTTTTAACAAAACTGTATTTCTCATCGTTTTCACATAGATAACCAAATACAGAATCCCCAATGTTTCCTGAAACATAAATATCAGATTTCATTTTTGCGGAATTCATTAAATGAATCCCTTTTGAAACTTTTCCAAATATTGTAACAGACATAAATATTCTCTCAGATTTTGACAAATCACCGCCAAAAAGTTTTAATCCATATTTATTTTGTTCTTTCTTTAGACCTACTGAAAATTTAGAGATCCATTGCGACGCATTTTTGCTAGGTAACGCTAAATTAAGTGTATAACCGTAAGGCTGAGCACCCATTGCTGCAAGATCTGACAGATTTATTCTTATTAACTTTCTAGCAAGTATTTCTGGTGAATCATTTTTAAAAAAATGAATCTTTTCTATCATCATATCGGTCGAAATAACTATTTTCTTTTTACCAAAATTAACATTTGCTGCATCATTTTTTAAATTCATAGATTGTTTATTAGACGAAAGTTCAGAAAAATATTTATCAATTAGGAATTGTTCTTTATTCATTTAAATCTTTATTTAGTAGATCATAAGTTGTTTGAATTAAACCATTTACAAAAGAACTTTCATTTTTAGAAAAAAAAGATTCAGTCAATATAATGTATTCACTAGCAATAATTTTAATAGATAGTTTTGGAAATTCTATCATTTCAGCAATAGCAATTTTAATAATTGCTTGAACTACTTTGGGCAATCTTATTATTGTCCAGTCATCTTTAAGATTTATTTGTATAAGTTTATCAATTTTTATCTTTTGATTCTGATAAGTCTTAATTAATGAATTGAAGTAACTTTTATCTGCCTGTAAATTTGAATTTTTATAAGAATTTTCAAAATCAAAAATAATATTTTTTATGTGAAAACTATTAAACTCAGACAAAATTTCTTCTAAATTTTTTCCTGTTTCAATATGTTGGTACATTGCTTGAACTGATAAATATCTCGCTAAAGAAATGTGAGTTCTCCCTATCATTTCAGTTGAGTTGTTTTATCATTTTGAAACATACTTGGGCTGCATTCCCACCTACATTTTTTTTTTTTATATCTGCTCTTTCTCTAGCCTGCTCAATATTTTCAACTGTCAACAGTCCAAAACCAAGAGCAAGTTTATTTTTATTCACTATTTTATATATTTCAAAAGTTGTAGTTTTTTGTACTAAGTCATAGTGAGTTGTTTCACCTCTTATCACACAGCCAAGGATTATAAATCCATCATATTTTTTTTTGTAGTGTTCTAACACGACTGGTATTTCTAATGCTCCAGGTACAGTTATTTTTTTATATTCAGATCTCATATGTTTTATAACATTTTTTGCACCTAAAAACAGTTTTTTGGAAATACTTTTATAATAATTAGATTCGATTATAAGAATTTTTAAATTTTTCATTTCAATCAAGCTTTTTATTATATTTTATATGAATTCCAAAACCGTCAATACCTATAATACTTTTACTTTTATTAGTTAACAAAACAATATTTTTTACACCAATCTTTATTAAAATTTGAGCACCAATTCCATACTCTTTTAAAATCAATTTATTATTATGGGAGTTTTTATAAGTATTTTTCATAATTTCCTTTTTAGGATTCCTTAAAATAACAATAACTCCTTGACCTTTCTGATTAATCAATTCCATAGATTTATCTAATTCATTATTATTTTTTAACCCTAAGAAATCGTCAAAGATATTAAATGTATGCATTCTAACAAAAACATTATCTTTTTTGTCAATTTTACCTTTTATTAATGCCAAATGTTGTGTTCCGTCAATTTTGTTCGAAAAAACATGTAAGTAAAACGTTCCAAATGATTTTATATTAATCTTTTTTTTTTGAATGCATTCAACAAAATTTTCTTTACGAATTCTATATTCAATTAAATCTTTTATTGAAGATATTTTCAATTTATGCTTCACACAAAATTTCTTTAAATCTTTTAACCGTGCCATAGAACCATCATCATTCATAATTTCACAAATAACACCACTAGGTTTTTTTCCTGAAAGTCTAGCTAAGTCCACTGCAGCTTCTGTATGTCCAGCTCTGACCAAAACACCACCTTCTTTAGATACCAAAGGGAAAATATGTCCAGGCGAAACCAAATCCTTCGCGGAAGATTTTTCAGATACAGCAACTTCAATAGTTTTGGATCTATCCATTGCACTAATCCCTGTTGTAACACCTTTTTTTGCTTCAATTGAAACTGTGAACGCTGTTTTATGTCGACTTAAATTACTCTCAGACATTAGTTTTAAATCAAGTTTTTCGGTTCGCTCTTTATTTAAAGCTAAACAAATTAAACCTCTAGCATATTTGGCCATAAAGTTAATTTTTTCTGCTGTTACTTTCTCGGCATTAAAAATTAGATCCCCCTCATTTTCTCTGTTCTCATCATCAACAATTACAACCATCTTTCCTTGGGAAAGATCTTTTAGTATTTCTTCGATCGGCGAAAAAAAAAAAGACATCAAATCTTTCCTTCTACTGCTTTAAATGTGTATCTAGCAATCATATCAACCTCAGTATTAAGGAAATCTCCCACTTTAATATTTTTAAGAGATGTATTATCCCATGTAAAAGGAATAATACTTATTTTAATCATATTTTTTTTTACTTCATTTACCGTTAAAGAAATGCCGTCAAGTGTGATTGAACACTTAGGAGTCATGTATTTTATCAAATTTTTTTTAAGCTTTATAGTCAGAATGAATGCTCCTTCAAATTTTTCTAATTTTTTTAAAGTTGAAACTCCATCAATATGTCCAAAAACTAAATGTCCTCCGATTTCGTCACCTACTTTGAGTGATTTTTCTAAATTTATTTCAGATCCTAATCTTAAGTGTTTTAAACTTGTTTTTTTAATTGTTTCTTCCGAAACATTAACCCAGAAACTTTTTTTTAAAACTTTTTTTACTGTTAAGCAAATTCCAGAACATGAAATTGATTCTCCTAAAACAATTTTTTTCTCAAAATTTGAATTTATTTTGATGGTATAATTTTTACTTAAATCAATTTCCTTTATTATCCCAATATTTTTTATTATTCCTGTAAACATCAATATAGCTCAATATTTTTTTTTAAAAAAGTTAATGACGGATGTGATTTATATATTTCTAAAATATTATTTTTCAATTTAACATGTTTTATAAGTTTAAATTCTGCTTCGTGATATTTTCCATTAAATTTAACAAGACTTAATTCTGAATCTCCAACAAAAAAATTATTTCTAAAAATCATTAATGAGTCAACAAATTGTTCCTTAAGTAAATATCCAGCAGTTTGTGCTCCACCCTCTACTAATAAATTACTGATTCCTAAAAAAGAAAGTTTTTTTAGCATGGTCTTTAAATTAAACCCTTCACTTTTAAGATTTAAAATTTCGATATTTTTTTTTTTTAGATGTTTGGGAACTTTTTTTCTTTTTAAACAAGAAACTATGATGGTTTTTACATAATTATCATTTACAATGTGTAAATCTTCTGGCAAATCTAATTTCCTGTTTATAACTATTCTTATTGGGGATGTGTTTTCAAGTCCCTTAATTCTGCATGTTAATCTCGGATTATCTATTTTTACAGTATTACTTCCTACTAATATTGCATCATGATTAGATCTTAAGTGATGAACAATTTTTCTTGATGGAACATTAGATATCCATTTTTTTTTTTGAGATGTAATTTTTCCATCTAAAGTTGAGGCTATTTTAAGAGTTATCTTTGGCCTATTTTTAATTTTATTCAAAAAATAACCTTCGTAAAATTTTATAATGTCTTCTTTTAAAATTCCAGATCTTATTTTTTTTCCACTTACAGAAGATCCCTTTGTTTTACTACTCTTCATTCTCTTATCTGGGTCTTTCAGAGCAAAAATTATTTGACTAATTGGAGTTTTCTTAATTTTTTTTAAACAGCTTTCATCTCTGCCAAAATGAGAACATGGTTCTAATGTTGAATAGCATAAATACTTTTTTTTTTTTTTGAAATTTATGTTTTCTAGAGCCTCAGCCTCTGCATGTGGTCTTCCACCTTTTTGAGTAAAGCCTGAACCAACTATTTTGTCATTTTTAAAATTTTGATCGCATTCAACAACAACACAACCAACGGAAGGATTCGGAAAACTTTTTGATTCTCCTTTTTTTGCTAAATTGAATGCAATACTCATATATTTATTATCAAAATACACTGATTTTCTAATCTTTTAAATTAAGATTTTTATCTATAAATTTTCTAAAATCATCTGTTTCTTGAAAGTCTTTGTAAACTGAAGCAAATCGCAAATAAGCAACCCTATCAAGTGATTTAAGTGCATCCATCACCAATTCACCTACAACTTTCGAAGGAATTTCTGGCTCGCCAGAACTTTCCAACCGCCTTTGAATTCCATTAGTGATTAGCTCTATCTGATCAGGTTTTACCGGTCTTTTTCTACAAGAAATATCAATTGACCGTACTAACTTTTCTCGATCGAAAATTGTTCTATTTCCGTTTTTCTTCAAAATTACTAACTCTCTAAGCTGAACTCTTTCAAATGTTGTGAATCTAGATCCGCATGCAGGGCATTGTCGTCGTCGTCTTATTGATGCGTTGTCATCTGAAGGTCTAGAGTCCTTGACTTGAGTTTCTCCATGACCACAAAATGGACAACGCATCTACATATTACCTATGATATTACGGAAGTATAAATAGGAAACTTTTGGCATAAAGATTTAACTTTGAGTTTAACTTCATTTTCCAACAATGAGTTATCGTCTGGGTTTGAAGATAAACCGTCTAACACATCACCGATGTAATTACCTATTATTTCAAATTCTTTCGCGCCAAACCCTCTGCTCGTGCCAGCCGGCGTACCTAATCTAATTCCGGAAGTAACAAATGGACTTTGAGGATCAAAAGGAACTCCATTCTTGTTGCATGTAATTCCTGCATTTTCCAGAGATCGTTCAGCAGCTTTACCAGTTAGATTTTTAGGTCTAAGATCTACAAGTGTCAAGTGTGTATCTGTGCCTCCAGATACAACATCAAGACCTCTATCAATCATCACTTTTGATAAAACCTTTGCGTTATTAATGACATTCTTTATGTAATCTGTGAATTCGGGCTTTAAAGCTTCTCCAAAAGCAACAGCCTTAGCACATATTACATGCATTAATGGACCACCTTGCAGTCCTGGAAATACAGCAGAATTAATTTTTTTTGCATAATCTTCATTGTTAGTTAATACAAGTCCACCTCTGGGCCCTCTTAGTGTTTTGTGAGTTGTTGTGGTAACAACATCAGCATATTGCAAAGGGTTCGGATATAGACCAGTCGCAACTAATCCAGCAAAATGAGCCATATCTACAAGAAATATAGCTCCAACTGATTTAGCAATTTTTTGAAATTTAGCAAAGTCAATAACTCTTGGATAAGAGGAACCACCCGCTATAATTAATTTTGGTTTGTGTTCATTTGCAAGTCTTTCTACTTCTTCATAATCAATCAATGCATCTTCTTTTTTCACACCGTATTGAATAGCGTTAAACCATTTTCCAGATTCATTTGGTGGAGCTCCATGTGTTAAATGTCCGCCAGCAGCCAGAGACATGCCCATTATAGTATCACCAGGTTTGAGTAAAGCCAAGAAAACGGCCTGATTAGCTTGAGAACCAGAATGTACTTGAACATTAGCAAAGTTTGCTCCAAACAATTTTTTTACTCTATCAATGCATATGTCTTCTACTACATCAACATGTTCACAACCACCATAATAGCGTTTACCAGAATAGCCCTCAGCATATTTGTTTGTTAAAACAGTACCTTGAGCTTCTAATACTGCCCTAGATACAATATTTTCAGATGCTATAAGTTCAATTTGGTCGTTTTGTCTGTGAAATTCATTTTTCACAGCATCCAGAATTGATGGATCAGTTTGGTTCAAACTACTTTCAAAAAAAAGATTTTCTGTCATTGTTACTCCCTTTTTTTACCTAATGGTTATTTAATTTATTAATTCTAGCAATATGGCGACCTTTTTCAAAATTAGTAAAAAAAAAGCCTTCTAAACATTTAATAGCTTGTTCGAAAGAAATCAACCTTGAACCTAAAACAATTATGTTTGCATCATTATGCTGTCTAGAAAGTATTGCCATCTTTTCGTCAATGCAAAGTGCAGCTCTTACGTTCTTATACCTATTAGCAACTATTGACATTCCTACACCTGATCCACAAATTAAAATTCCTCTTAAAAATTTACCATTGTCAACTTTTTGTGCAACTAATTTTCCATAGTCGGGATAATCCACAGAATCTTTAGTGAAAGTTCCTGCATCATAAAAAGAAATCTTTTCTCTAAATTTATATTCAATAATTTTAAGTTTCAACTCAAAACCAGCGTGATCAGACCCTATGATAATATTTATATTTTGCATTTTAAAACTTATACTTTTTAAGATCTCTTTGTAATTGAGGAGCTAAAAAATAAATTCCAATTAGATTAGGTATTGACATTGCAAAAATCATCGCATCTGAAAAATTAATTACATTTGTTAAATTCATTGATGTTCCAATAATTATAAATAATAAAAAAATTGACTTGTAGGAGTAAACACTTAAATCATTTTGTCCAAAAATATATGTCCAGCATCTCAAACCATAATAAGACCATGTTATAAGAGTAGAAATAGCAAAAAGAGTGATCGCAAAAGCAAGTAAAACTGGAAACCATACAAAAACCGAAGAAAATGCTTTTGAAGTAAGCTCAACTCCTTGAATTCCAGTCGAGTTTACATACGAACCTGTTATTATTATTACAAATGCTGTCATCGAGCAAATTAAAATTGTATCAACAAAAGGAGACAAGAGTGACATAAACCCGGTATTTAAATGATTATCACTTTTTGCTGGTGCGTAAGCTATTGGAGCCGAGCCAATACCAGATTCATTTGAAAAAACTGCCCTCTTAACACCGGCCAACATTACACCAATTATTCCGCCAACAGTAGCTTCGGTGTTAAATGCACCATTAATCACCAATTTTACAGCATTTGGTATTTCTGAAGAATTAGAGAAAATTATAAACAAACAGGTTAAACAATAGATACCGCCCATAAACGGAACTAATTTAGATGTTACTTTTCCAATCGATTTAATACCACCTATAATTATTAATCCAACAATAATTGAAAAAATTAGTCCACCTAACCAACCTTTGTCAAAGAAAAAACTATTTGTACCACCCGTTGCTATAATAATTTGTTGAAAAGCTTGATTGGCTTGAAACATATTACCTCCGCCAAATGAACCCCCAATGCAACAAACAGCAAAAATAAAAGCTAGAAATTTTCCAAACTTTGGCAAACCACACTCTTTCATTCCATCTGAAAGATACCTTATTGCCCCACCAGATACTGTGCCATCAGCGTGAATAACCCTATATTTATGTCCAAGACTAACTTCAACAAACTTTAAAGTCATTCCGAAAAAAGCCATTATAATCATCCATAACATAGCACCAGGACCACCTATTGAAATTGCTACTGCGACACCTGCAATATTTCCAAGTCCAATGGTTCCAGACATCGCAGCGGTAAAGGATTGAAAATGAGTAATTTCCCCTGGAGCGTCTGGTTTATCAAACTTTCCTAGAGCAACCAACCATGCCTGTTTAAAAGCTCTTAGGTTTATAAATCTAAAATAAAAGGTAAAAAAAAGACTTGCAATAACCAACCAAACCACTACTAGAGGCACTTGATTATCTTGAAATGTAAAACTAGTAAAGATTATATTAGTAACAAATGAAGAAAAAGGCTCTATTAAACTTTCAATTTTCTGATCTAAGTTATTTATCATACTAAGTCTATTCTACAAAAAAAGAAATCAAACTCATAGTACTTATTTGCTAAATTTCTTGATGACGTGATCTATATCTTCATATGCTTTTTGAAGAGTTGAGGGTGCAATACAATATGGAGGCATCAAATATATTGTTTTACCCAGAGGACGAATGATGTACCCTTTTTTTAAAAAACTTTCTTTAATTTTATTACTCATATCAGAACCATAAGCGACATCAAGAGCATCTAAATCAAAAGCTGAAATTGTTCCAACCATTCTTACCCTAGAAACGGAGGGATTTTTATTGATAAGCTCAAGACCATCATTGTGTAACTTTTGGATTTGTTCGATTTTTAAAAATGTATTTTCTTTCTCAAACAACTCAATTGAAGTATTTGCAGCACTACATGCAATTGGATTTGCTGTAAAAGAATGTCCATGAAGGAAACTTTTACTTATATCTAAATTTATAAATTGGTTATGAATTCTCTCTGTAAAAATTGTGGCTGCTAGAGGCAAATATCCCCCTGTTATTGATTTAGCTAAACAAATAATATCAGGAATTACGTTCAGGTGATCAGTTGCAAACATTTTTCCTGTACGCCCAAATCCTGTCATAACTTCATCAAAAATTACTAAAATATTGTTTTGCTTAAATTTTTTCACTAGTTTGTTCAAATATTCAGGCCTACATATTTTCATTCCAGAAGCACCTTGAATAATTGGTTCAATTATAATAGCAATTAAATCTTTGCCAAATTTGTTAATAATCTTGTCAGCTTCACTTAGACAATAAAGCTCTTTCTCTTCGACAGAATTATTCCCTCTAAAATTCTCTGGATAGGGTAAAAAATATGTATCAAGAACTAAATCACTAAAAGGTTCATAGAAGCCTGATGAAAAGCCAACTGACATCGCTCCAATTGTGTCTCCGTGGTAACCACCTGCTAAAGCAACAAACCGTTTTTTTTTAACACCCTGATTCAACCAAAATTGATAACAAACTTTCATCGCTATTTCCACTGAAGTTGATCCATTGTCAGAGTAAAAAATTCGATTTAAGTCACCGGGCAAAATTTCACTTAATTTTTTTGCTAATTTTACTGCTGGTTCATGAGTTAAGTCAGCAAATACAACTTGATCTAAAAGCTTGGATTGTTCTGAAATGCTCTCAATAATTTCTTTTTTTGAATGACCATGAATATTAACCCACCATGAAGATATTAAATCTACATATTCATTGCCATCAATGTCTATAAGTTTGTCGTTATTTGCAGAACTAATGACAATTGGTGGTTTTGATTTCTTTATATTTGTAAATGGATGCCAAATATAATTTTTGTCATTTTTCAAAATATCTTTTTTCATTAGAAATTTAAATATCTTTCAAGTGTTTGAATATTATCCTTATCAATTTTTTTTATTGTAGGAATCCTACCTAAATTTTTTATATTTTTTTTAATTTTTTGCGAAAAACTCAAAATTGTTTTCTCAACTTGATAATTTTCATCCCCAACAAAAATAATCCCATGAATAGTTTGCTTTTTCATTTTAATTAAATTTATAGTCAGTAAAGTATGATTTATTGTACCTAAAGAAGTTCTGGCTACTAAAATTATTGGTAATTGAAATGCATTCATTACGTCTATCATAAATTCTTTATTATTAATTGGAACTAAAACCCCACCCGCTCCTTCGACTATAATTGGTTTCTCAAGTTTGTTAAAATTATTTAAGAGCAACTTAATAGAAATTTTTATTTTATTTATGTTCGCAGCTAAATTGGGTGAAATTGGTTCCAAAAAGTAATACGATTCTTTAAAAATTTTTTGTGACGAACCATTTATTAATTTTTTTACAACTTCAGAGTCTGATAAATTCTCCTTATTTTTTCCACATTGAATTGGTTTCCAATAATTAGCATTAAATTTATTAACCAGAATTCCTGAAACAATTGTTTTTCCAATATCAGTATCTGTTCCAGTAACAAAAAAACCATTTTTAGGGTTCATTCTTTTTAACCAAATAAAGTGAAATATTATAATCTAAAAAAAATTCTTTATTATCAATTTTTTTTAAAAAAAACAAATTTTGTTGTTCATTATTTATCTTTACAGTTACACCCAATTTTCTCATTTCTTTAAGAAAATGAAGCGGATGTAAATATTTTCTTAAAATTTTCATTTTTTTGATATTTATAGAAATGTTTTTATTTTTTCTTAAACCAAATATTTTGTCATCTTCAGGAAAATTATTAAAAATTTTATTTTTAATATTAATTGGAAGTAGTTTTTTAAAATTACTAAAACTTTTATTATTAGGTACAGAAAATAAAAAAAAGGATTCTTTGCTCATGTTTAAAATAATTTTTTTTAACAGCTTATTTATATCTGATGACCAATGAAGTGCCATATTTGAGACAATCATATTAAACTTTTTAAATTCAAAATATTTATCAAAATCACAAACTAAAAATTCTCCATTTTTTTCTTTTATTTTTATTTTAGAATATTTTATCATTTCGCTTGATATATCAATTAATCTTATTCTATCGATTAGAAATTTTGACATAATTTTTCGTGAAAATTCTCCTGTACCACAACCTAAATCAAGTACACGAATTGGGCTTTTAAAAAATTCGTAATTCTTCTTTTTAGGAAAACTTTTTAAAAAAAAATCTAAAAGATATTGACCAACTTGTTTTTGTACTTCACTAAATTTGTCATACGTAACTGAGCCTAAATCAAATGATTGTTTAACTTTTTTTTTCATCTTCTTTTGTTTGTTCATCAATTATTTTAATAATTAAAGTCTTACATTTTTTTGGTTCTAAATAAGGAAACGCATGAGAACTTTTTTCTATAAACTTCAAATTTTGATGATTTTTATTTGTAAAGTATTTTTTAAAGTCTCTTTTTTTTAATATTTTATCAGCGAAACTATATATCGAAAAAATTTTATTTTTAAATTTTGAGGTTTTTTCAACTAAACTATCATTTTGCAGCTTTTCCAAAAAAAAAATAAGCCTAGATTTATCAAATATTTTTTTTTGATTATAACTTTTTTTTAATCCACAATTAATATAAAAACTTTCCAAAACTTTTTTTTCGTTAATTTTTATATTTTTTAACATTTTTTCATATAATCGATATTCAATTTTATCTTTTTCAAAATCGTCAAAAAAAATTGGTGATCCAAAAAAATTTATTACTAAATCAGGTTTTTTTATATTTTCTATTAACCAATTGAATCCAACTGAGTGAACTATAAAAATTTCTTTTTTGAAAATTTTTTTTTTATTTTCTAGATTTTCTTTGCCAATAAACCCCAAGTTATAAACAAAAAATTCAAAACAATTAAATTTTTTTAGTTCTCTTACTAAAGGCAACCAAAAACTACTATCAAATCCCCAACCATGAATAAAATTGATTCTAAATTTTTTTGTCATATTCAATTAAAAGTAAAAAAATTCAAGAAATTTTTTATTTCTTTTCTTGTTATAAATTTAGTCAAGGAAATTCTTAATCTAGGACTGCTCTTTGGTACTGTTGGTGAAAGAATTGAAGAAACAAAAAAACCAAAACATCTCAATTCTTTGCTAACTTTTATACATTCTGATTCTTCAGAAAAAATTATTGGTATTATATGACTGCAAGTATTTGATGTTCTTAATCCGATTTTTTGGATTTGAGAAATTAAAAAATTAGAATTTTTAATTAATTCCATTCTTTCTTTTTTTAATTTTGGAATTTTTTTAACAGCAGCACTTATCGAACCTAAGGTTGATGGCGGGAGTGCAGTAGAATAAATCAAACCTGCGCATGAATTAATTATTTTTTTTATTATATAATCTGATGAAGATACATAAGAACCATAAGATCCAAATGCTTTGCTAAAAGTTCCAACAACAACCTCATAGTCAGATTCCGAATGATCAGTACTTGGTGTTAAACCGTAACCATTAGTTCCAAAAACTCCTGTGGCATGTGCCTCATCCAAGTATAATAAACAACCATACTTTTTTGATAAAAATCTTAAAGTGTCAATATCTGCTTTATCTCCATCCATACTGAAAATAGTTTCTGAAATAATCATTTTTCTTGGTATATGCTTATTTTTTTTTATTAGTGATTCAAGATGATTATAATCTAAATGATTATATCTTTTGATTTGTTGCCTGGAAACTATGCATCCATGATTAATACTTGAATGGTTTAGCCTATCACTTAATAGGACAGCTTTATTTCTTTTACCAATAGTGTTATCTATTAAAACTGGAATTACAGTAGTATTGCATTGGAAACCACTTCCTAAGATTAATGATTTTTCTTTTTTTTTGTATTTGCTTATTTTTTTTTCAATATCACCGATCTTGTCTATCGTTCCACTCACCAATCTTGAAGAAGATAAACTGGTACCAAATTTTTTGGTCCATGATATAGATTCTTTTATTAGATCTTTATCTTTTGAAAGTCCTAAATAATCATTGCTAGAAAAATTATGTAAAATCTTATCAGCTAATTTGATTTTTCCATTTGCCAAACTTTTATTATCAGAATCTAATAAAGATAAATAAATTAGTTTTCTATTATTTTTTATATTTGTATTTATTTTTTCCACAGTTTAAAATCATAAAAATTAAGTATTATCATAATTAGGAGTTTAAACAAATGAAACCAGAAACAATTGTTCTACATTCGGGACACAGAAGTGATAAGTCAACA
>MDTG01296077.1_pt1 | contig 13073 bp, 11 predicted proteins | sample 811421 | NCBI WGS metagenome assembly MDTG01 (sample SAMN05326645, study PRJNA326480) | marine metagenome | isolation source: seawater | place: Pacific Ocean: South East | collected 2011
GTCTTTTTATCGTCTTTTTTTTTATTTGTTATCATAATTTTCAGTAAGGACTTGGTTTTACTGGCTTTTACCTAGACAAAAGTGTATTTATTTTTTCTGTTTATCGTCTTTTTATCGTCTTTTTTTTTATTTGTTATCATAATTTTCAGTAAGGACTTGGTTTTACTGGCTTTTACCTAGACAAAAATTTATTAGTTAACAAATATTAATTAATAAATTTAAAATGCACTACCGAAACTGCCCCCCAAAGCACCATTTGCCGCCATAGGTTCATTAAATAAAGGTGTATTCATTCCGCCCATACCACCTTGCATAGTTTCTTGTTGTTGTTGTTGTTGCACTGGTTGTTGCATAGCATTATTTACTTGAACATAATCTGCTCTACTTGATTGATGTGTAGGTATTGGTTGTTGTAAACTAGAAATTGGTTGTGAAACAACTACATTTGGACTAGCATTACCGTTTCCTTTTGTTTCTTGTTTTTTAGGTTTTCCTTCCCATAATTCTTGAACTCTTTCCAAAAGGATTTTTACTTTTGCGCCTGCTTTATTGTTTGATTCATAAGCTATAATTATAACTGCTAATATTAAGTTGATTAAGTTGAGACTATCGTATGTTCTTCCACTATATGTTGGGACATAAGTGACTAATCTATGAACAAATAATATTGTAATAAAAACCATAACGAAATGTCCTAAAACTTCGGCCGTTATTTCGATATTACCTTTACTCTCATCGGGTTCAGGAATAATATTATCTATAAAATGATTTACTATTGAACAAGGAATTATTGCTAAACATATGTATTGAGTAATATTCATTAGAGAGTGCTTAGTTTCATTATCAAAATTAAAAACATGATTGATGAATGTATTACCCCCTCCTGTTTGCACTATTTCGCCGGGTGTGCTCATATGAATTATAAAAAGAAATTAAAAAAATGATGTTAGATATTTTTAAATGATTCATTTAGAAAATCAATATCTCAAATTAATCCAAAATATATTGAAAAATGGTAAATTAGTAGAAACCAGAAATGGTAATGTTAAAAATATTTTTGGTGCACAAATGAGATTTTCTCTTGAAAATAATACTATACCATTAATAACCACTAAAAAATTGTCTTGGAAAGTTTGCCTAAAGGAATTGTTATGGTTTGTTAATGGAAATACAAGTAATCGAATTTTAAAAAATCAAAATGTTAAAATATGGAACGGTAATGCAAGTAGAGAATTTTTAAACAGTAGAGGATTGTATCATTTAAAAGAAGACGACTTAGGACCAATTTATGGTCATCAATGGCGTTATTATAATGCAAAATACGATAATTGTGAACAAGATTACACTGGTAAAGGCATAGATCAATTACAAAATAGTATAGATTTACTTAAAAAAGAACCTTATTCTAGGAGAAATATAATAACTGCTTGGAATCCAGAACAATTAGACGAAATGGCATTACCACCTTGTCATATTTTAATGCAATTTAATGTATCTGAACAAAACAAACTAAGTTTATCATTATATCAACGTAGCGCAGATATAGCATTGGGTGTCCCTTTCAACATAGCTTCATATTCCTTTTTAATTCATATGATAGCTAATGTATGCAATTTAGAAGCAAAAGAATTTATTTATACTATAGGAGATGCTCATATTTATGAAGAACATATTGAACATCTACAAGAACAAGTGGAAAAAGAACCATACGAATTTCCACAATTAAAGTTAAACGATAAAACAAATATTGATGATTTTGTTTTATCTGATTTTAAAATAGAAAATTATAAATATCATCCGACAATTAAAATGAAAATGATAATATAATATATATTAGTAGAATTTAAATAATATTTGTTATTTACATTTATAGTATGTCTAGATTTGAAAGACGTAAAGTTCCTAGAGAACAACGAGCAGGTTCTATATATTCAAATAGGAGAGTAATACAACAACAACAACAACCAGTATTAAACAACACAAATCAAAATCAACAGATTTTGTCTATTATTAAAAAACACGATGATTTATTAACTCGATTATTAAAAAGATTCAATGATATGGAGACAACACTGAACGCAAAAATAGAAAGCTTAATTGAAAGTAAAATAAATGAATTTAGTGAAGATATGGAAGCTAGAATGAATTCAATCAATATAAACAATATTTCTACGGATGACGCTATTGATAATAACGTTAGGGATATTAACAATAATGAAATTGACAATGTTATTATAGAGAATCAACGCGTTGATTATTTAAATGAATTGAATGGATTAATGCAAAATATGAATGATGATGTCGTAAAAAAAAATGATTTTGAAGTTTTTACAAATGATATTAGAAATTCGTTAAATGAAATGAAATCAGTAATATCTACTATTAAATACAATAATGATGTAAAAGAAGTTGTAAATAATTATGAAAAAAACCGAGACAATATGTTTCATGAAAAAAAGGAAGAAGAAGTAGAATCAGAATCGAATAATGAGACAAAAATAAAAAAGGAAGTTAGTGAAGCAATTAAAGAAGGAACCACATTAGTGATAGATACTGGTGGTGATCAAAACGATAAAAATATAGAATTAGAAATAGTCGAAAATTAAATTGATTTAAATATTATAATCTTAAATTATATTATTTAAAATGAAATTTGAAATTGAAAGAAAAGAAAAAGTGCGACAATTTGCATTGATTTTCCGTCATGCAAAATTATTATGTGAAAATGTTAATTTATATTTGAGTGAAACAGGATTGTATATTCAAGGAATGACGGGTTGTCATACATCATTATTTGAATTAAAATTATCAAACAATTGGTTTTCACATTATGATTGTAGTGTCGATAAAATTATAGGTGTTAATTGTGAATTACTATTTAAATGCATAGATTGTCTACAAGAAGGGCAAAAGATCGTTGTATTTGAAAGTAAGGATAGGCTTTGTTTACAATTTATTGGTGGAAAAAATACAATGCAAAAAAATTTTGAAATGCCGTTAATTACGTTGGAAGAAGAAAGATTGGAAGTTCCTGAAGCCGAATACGATACGGATATTTTAATTGATTCACAAAAATTTACCGAATTAATAAATGAGTTGTCTATTTTCGGTGAAACTATTAGAATGAAATGTCTTAATAATGAAGAAAATTCTGTATTTACATTAAATGGTAGTGGGTTGTCTACTGGTTCTATGATTGTAGACATTAAAGAAGATGACATGATTGAATGGAATTGTATTGAAGATTTAAAATTAAATTTGTTATTTTCGATAGAATATTTAAAAAATATTTGTCAGTTTTCAAAAATAAATTCAAAACTAATGTTAAGTTTGTCTGATAATTTACCACTAAGAATTTCATTTTCATTGTCTGATTGGATGGATAAAATAAAGGAAAATGATGATGATGAAGCGGATAAAAAAATGGTTTTGGTTTCAGAAAAAATGGAAGAACTAAAAAAGAAACACCCAAAATGGAGTGAAGATAAAGTATATGATACTGCATATGATTTTGTTCATATTCATTCGCAAGAAGGAGATGAACCAGAAAATGAAATAGATGAATTGAATAACATTACATTCTTTGTTGCACCGAAGATTGAAGATTAGATACGTGATGTTTACCTTGATAAACTATTTTTAAATTAGCAAATATTAACAATTTTTTTATGAATGTAATAAATTCATCAAAATTAATATTTTTTAATATTTCTGTTATTTCTTTATAAGTATAAATGGTTGCGTGTTCAATATTATTTATTTGATTAATATATTGTTCGCCCAATAAAGAACTTATATTAGAATTATTTTTACAAGTATTATAATATTCTACTAAATACAAGTCAATAACATGTTTAACGGTTTCTTCTTTTAGTTTTCCAGTTGATAAATCTTTTAATACATCTAAACACGTATTGATAACTTCTTCGATATCATTATTTGCACATTGTGTTTTTATTAATATATAGGAACCGTATCCATGAACCGATTCTTCTATACTAATATTATAAACCAAATCATTTTTTTCTCGCAGTTGTCTAAATAATATTGACGTAGTATCACTATTGATTAATTTTTCAAATAATTTAATAAAATGAATTTCTTTGTCTTTTTGCGATAAAGGGCTTGGGAATGCTAAAAATATTTTAGAATTTTTCATTCTTGTATTTTTTACATATTTTACTTTAATTCCCAGTTGAAATATATCTAGGTTATGTTGTATATGTGAATCGCCTTTATATTTTTTTAATTTTCTTTTGAATGTGTTTTTAACAAGTGCTTTAGAAATATTACCAGATACAACAAATACCATGTTTCCTGGCATATAATATTTATTTAACCATTCACGAATATCAGTTAATGAAAATGATTTTAGTAAATCTAATTGAGTATCTAAATCATCTTGATATTGTAGTCCGTAAATATTAAACAAAATTTTATTTAATTCATCGTATAATTCTAATTCTGGTTGTGTTTTATGCATATTTAATTCAGTTTTAACGGCCAGTTTTTCTTTTTGCAATCTTCTTTTTGTCATCAACGGTTTCATAGAAATTCCGGCAATATATTCCATCATTTCGACACTATATTTTTTTAATCCGTGCATGAAATAATTAACATATGTTTGTCCTGTAGAAGCATTTGTTTGGACGCCTCTTTTACTCCAATAAACTGAACAGGGTCCATTACATTTTTTCCATCCTTCACACACTATATGTTCAAGTAAATGTGAAATACCAACATTATCTTTGTTTTCGTATATAGCTCCATTATTTATATAAGCTTCTACTAATGTTGTTTCTGATTCTGTTTTATTAAATATTATAGTAAAATTATTTATTTTTATTATTTGATCCATTGGTATATATATTTTATACGGAAAAAATTAAATTTTCCTTTCTAAATTATAATCAATAATGTATGAATATTTTTTGGGAATATTAATATTTTGTGTAGTATTATTTTTATATTTACATATAATTTATCATTTGAAGACTAGTAGTGATTTAGAGATTTACACTATTGAAAGTCCTTCAAAAGATAAATTAGAAGAAATATGTAATTTGAGACAACCTGTAATTTTTGATATGTATAATACTCAATTAATTGATAATTGTTCATTGATTGCTTTAGATGATAAATACAATGCTTTTGAAATATCCATAAGAGATATTAACAATAAAGATCAAAAATCAGAACAGTATGTTCCTTTATTATTAAAAGAGTCGATAGAATTATTCAAGAATGATAAAGAAAAAAAATATATTACAGAAAAAAATGAAGATTTTTTAGAAGAAACTTGTGTGGTTAAAATATTAAGATATAATGATTATTTTTTAAGACCACCATTTGTAGCCAAATGTATGTATGATTTTTTATCAGGTTCAATTGATTCACATACACCATTAAGATATAATTTAAATTATCGTAATTATTACTATGTTACCAGTGGAAAAATAAAAATTAAATTAGTTCCACCACAGTATTCAAAATATTTGTATGAAAATCGAGACTATGATAATTTTGAATTTAATTCACCATTAAATTTATGGGATATACAACAAGAATATAAAGGAAATTTTGACAAAATAAAGGTATTGGATGTAGAATTAAATGAAGGCACCATTATTTATATACCTTCATATTGGTGGTTTACTATAAAATATGAAGAATTATCTAGTATATGTAGTTTTAAATATAGAACCTATATGAATTTTTTAGCAATATCTCCACAAATATGCCAAAGTATTTTACAAAATCAAAATATTAAATTACAAACTTTTAATAAAGTTGAAAATATAAAAAAGGATTAGTGTATATGGAGAGAATTTCGGAAGATTGTTTATTTAATATTTATAGTTATTTAGATTTTTTATCCTATGATATAATCAATATAAAAACGGTATCTAAATTTTATAATAAGATGTTGAGGAAAAAAATAAATAAAACAATAAATAAACATATTGTTTTAGAAAACGAAAGTTTTTTTCAAAAATCAGTTCGATATCACATATTTCAAAAAGAATTATTGAAACGTATAAAAATAAGCGAGAATCAATATGAACAAGATAATTTAATTATGTTATTAGAAGGTAATTGGATTTAATGAAAATTTATAATATTTGTATTTAATATTATGAATTCAAATAAAGTATGGGTCAAAATAAATAATGATTGGGTAGAAGGAGAATTACTACATGAAAATCTCTCCAAAGATAAATATTTAATATCAATTGATGGTGAAACATTTGAAACTTGTAATTATGAAAAACATAATAATGTAGAAACTTTAAAAAAGGATAATTTGGTTGATATTCCACATTTAAATGAACCCTCTATTTTACAAGCAATACATTCGAGATATAGTGAGGATATAATTTATACTTATACTGGAAAAATTTTAATTTCATTGAATCCTTTTAAAAATTTAAATTTATTTACAGATGAAACAATAAAATCTTATAAAAGTAATTCTAAAAACTTGAAACCCCATTTATATCAAATAGCTGATGATGCTTATAAAAATTTATTGAAATTTAATGAAAATCAAACCATTTTAGTTAGTGGGGAAAGTGGTGCTGGTAAAACATATTCGACACGTTGTATCATAAAATATTTAACAAATTTAAGTAGAAATAAAAGCAATATTGAAAACATGGTTGTGCAATCAAATCCAATTTTAGAATCTTTTGGCAATGCTAAAACATTACGAAATGATAATTCGAGTAGATTTGGTAAATTTATAAAAATTCAAATTAAAAATTATTCTATTTTAGGTTGTAATATAGAAACCTATTTGTTGGAAAAAATTAGATTAATTAAACAAGAAAACGATGAAAGAAATTTTCACATATTTTATCAACTACTTAATAGTGAATTAAAAACCAAATATTATTTAAAATCTTTCGAACATTATAATTTTTTAAACAATAAATATATTAAATGCAAGGATGTCGATGATAAAAAAGATTTTATGGAGCTTTTAAATGCTTTCGAAATTATGGGATTTAACAATAATATTGTGGAGAGAATTTTGAGCATTGTAGCATCCGTTTTACATTTGGGAAATATAGAAATAGATATTGATGGTAATATAATAGAAACAGATGAATTAAATTATATTACACAATTATTAAATATATCAAAAGAAGTATTAATAGAAGCAATAGCATATCGATTTATGAAAACTCGTGATGAAACAATAAAAATAAAGTTAGATAGAGAAAATACTATAAAATGTCGTAATTCATTAGTAATGAAACTTTATGATAATACATTTAATTATATAGTGAAATCCATTAATAACAACTTAAAATGTGAATGTGAATCATTTATTGGAATTCTAGATATTTTTGGATTTGAGTCATTCAAAAATAATTTTTTTGAACAGTTTTGTATTAATTATACAAATGAAAGCTTACAAGAACAATTTAATAATTTTATTTTTAAATTAGAACAAAAGGAATATGAATTGGAAGGTATTGATTGGTCTAATATAACATTTCCAGATAATAAAGAATGTTTGGATTTAATTGAAGGAAAAGGAGGTATTTTAAAAATGTTAGACGAAGAATGTAAACTATCTAGAGGAACAGATAATGGATTCACAAATAAAATATTTAAAAAATTTGTTGATAATAAATATTTGAAAAAAAATAAGAAATTTGCTTCGGAAAGATTTATAATTTCTCATTATGCAGGGGATGTTGAATACAATACAGAGGGATTTAGAAATAAAAATTTAGACCACATAAATGAAAAAATAGTTGATATTTTAAATTCTATTGAAATAACAAGATGTAATATGGAAATATCATCAAGAATAAAGGCAAAATCGGTTGCAATTCAGTTTAAAAATCAATTGCAATTATTGATGAAATTGATAGGAAATACAACTCCCTATTATATAAGATGTATAAAACCAAATGATAAAAATATATCTGATTTGTTTGATAGAATTCGCGTAAATCAACAAATAAAATATAGCGGTGTTTTATCAGCAATTAAGGTTTCAAGAGCAGGATACCCCATTCGTTTTTTAAAAAAAACATTTACAAAAAGATACAGTATAATAAAAAAATTTGAATTAGACGAAAATTGTTTTTTGAATGAAAATATAAATAATGATTTATTTGAAACGGGTAAAACAAAAATATTCTTAAAAAATGATGCCTATGATTTTTTAGAGGATGAAAGAAATAATGCTATAAATGAAAGTGTAGTTTTAATTCAAACTTATTGGAGGAGATATTATATAAGAAAAACATATAGGTTTATTGTAAATACTATTATAAAATTACAATCTTTTTTTAGGATGTTTTTTGCTATAAAAAAAAAAATTTATTTAAGAGAAAGACGTGCTGCTATTGTTATACAAAAAAATACAAGAAAACAAATATGTCTAAAAAAATATAAAAATATATTAAAAAAAGTAATAGGAATTCAATCGTGGTATAAAACATGTAATTTTGATTACAAAGTAAAATGTATAATAAGAATCCAACAATTTTATAGGGCTCAAAAACAAAGGATATTTATGAAAAATAAATTAATTCAACAACACCAATGGGAAATGATGACTAAATCGTGGGAGGAACAAGAGAAAAAACGCGTTGAAGACAATAGATTACGTGTGGAAAAATTAAATAAAGAACATGAAGAAAAATTAGAACAATTAAAAAGAGAAGAAGAAGAGTTTTTAAAAAGGATTGAAATTGAAAAAATAAAAAGAAAAAAGGAAGAAGAAAAAATAAAATTGGAACAAATAAAAAAAGAAAAGGCTATAGAAAAAAGAACCAGAGAATTGGAAGAAAAAGCAAAACAATTAAAACTAGACAATGAGCGTTTTAGACATAGTATACAAAATAATGTTGAAAATAAAATGAAAATGGCATCACAAATGGAAAAACTAATTATACAAAATAAACGTATGCAATTACAAATGAAACGGATTGCCGAGATGCGTAATGAAGAAAAGAATTGTGTGATAAGTTGATTATTAAATTGATATTAAAAAATGGATATATATATAGTTATATATACAGCGTAATGAGTTTCAAAATTTATGTTTCGGATGGTAAATACGAGAAATATGAATATTTCGATTCTGTTAAATTGGAAAGTTGTGAAGTGCAACCCTCGATTAACCCGGTAAAAAACAAGTTATTTAATCAGGATGTATTCGTTTTAGAAGGTAATAATGTAAAATTATTACATTCTTCAGTAAGATGTGTAAAATGTTTACCCGGTGTTTTGGTATTGGATGGTGATAAAAAATTCGGCAAATATAAAAATAAATTCTTGTATAAATGCATACCTGATGATAAACGACTACCATTCTTCTTAGTCCCCTATGAAAATAAAAAACGAGAATTTAGTAAGATAAACCATAATAAATATATAACATTTAAGTTTCTAAACTGGGATAATGATTTTCCGAATGGTGTAATAGTCCAAACATTGGGAAATGTCAGCGATTTAAACAGTTTTTATGAGTATAATTTATATTGTAAAAGTTTATATGCTTCACTGACTTACTTTAAAAAGGCGGCAATGAAAAAATTAAGAGAGAAATCATCGGATTATTTCATTCAACAAATCCAAGAACGATATAATCCAGAGAAAAGACATGATGTAAATGTATTTGCTATCGATCCAAAAGGTAGTAAAGATTTTGATGATGCATTTAGTTTTAATAAAACTCCCGAATCCACTGTTATTAGTATTTATATATCCAATGTATCTTTCTGGTTAGATATAATGGGTTTATGGGATTCCTTTTCGAAAAGAATAGCAACTATTTATTTACCTGATAGAAAAAGACCGATGTTGCCGACTATGTTATCAGATGCATTATGTAGTTTAGTTAAAGGACAGACGAGGTATGCGTTTACATTAGATTTAATTTTCGATAATGAAACATTTGAATTAAAATCATATAAATTTTTAAACACATCTATAATATTAAAACATAATTTTGTATACAATAGCGATGAACAGTTAAATTACACATCATATAAGGATATGGAATTGTTTGTTAAAAAATTAAATAAAAAACACAAATATATTGATCATATATCGGACAGTCATGATTTAGTAGCATATTTAATGATATTTATGAATTATATTTCGGCAAAAGAGTTGGTAAAACATAAACGGGGAATTTTTCGAAGCGCAAAATATAATGATACATTTAAAGCACCAGAAGCTGTTCCTGAAGAAATAAGAACCTTTTTAAAAATGTGGAATAGTTTTGGTGGAAAATACACAACATTTGATGAATTGGAATCGCACGATATGTTAGATTTGGATGCATATGTCCATATTACCAGTCCTATAAGAAGATTAGTTGATTTATTAACAATGTTAGAATTACAGGATTGCTTAGGTATATTTAAATATAATGACAATACTAAAAAATTTTATGATGAATGGACAAATGTTGAATCGTTAGAATATATAAATAGAACTATGCGTTCCATCAGAAAAGTTCAAAACGATTGTTCATTGCTTAATATTTGTATGCATGATAAACAAATATTAAATAAAATATATGATGGTTTTATATTTGACAAATTAGAAAGAAATGATAAATTGTATCAATATATGGTTTACATACCAGAATTAAAAATGTCGAATAGATTTACCTGTCGATATGATAGAGACAATTTAACATTTCAAAAATTCAAAATATTTGTGTTTATAGACCAAATACGATTAAAGCAAAAGATTCGTGTGGAAATACAATCATGAATGTGTTATAATACTGTTGATTTCTTTTGTAGTATTTGAATCAGCATCTTGGGAAATAATATTAACAATTTTTTCATTTTTCATATAAATATTTTTTGAAGCAGTAATACAGCATCCACACGATGATGTGCCTAATTTTTTATCTTTTGTATCATCATTCATAAATAATGAATTACCAACACGATTTCCTTTTGATATAATTGTATCAATATTTAAATCATTTATATTAAAATCAATGCCACCTGAAACAAACAAACCTATATTTCCTTTCATATGATGACCCATACTATCTCCACCATAAGTAAAACTAATTTCATTTTTATTCATTTCATTTATTAATGATGTGCCATTTTCTGCCCAATCTACTATTTCAGGAATTATATTAGTTGTGCCATTATTGTTATCGTTTAAGTATTTTGCTATTATTAATTGTGCATTAGACAAAACATTTTCTTTATATCTATTATTTACAGTAATACTATTTTCAATTTCAAATATATCACCAATGGGTCCTGCTTGAGATTTTCCTCCATATGCTGGTTTGGTTTCTAACATTAATGTTCTCATTCTTTCTTTAGTTTCATCCCTTTCTTTTTTAAGTGATAATCCTACTATCTCTACAGGTTCTGTTATTATTTTTTTAATATCTATGTTGTTTAAATAAATATTTTTATTACCTTTCATTGTATCCTTTCTTTCTTGTATCATTTTATTTATAACAACACCGTTTACATTTAATACAAGACCATATGCATTTCCGTCGTATAATTTGTTATGATTTTTAAAGATATTATCATTCGATAATTCCCTATTGCTTAAAACTTCATTTTTAGTAAAATCCAATGCATCATTTAATTCGTTTATTATGTCTTCTATTGATTTGTGTCCGGAATAAATATTAAGCGAAGCATTGGGATATTCTTTTTTTATTTTTTTTAAAAATGGTCTAATAAATCTAGCCTGTGAATATGTAGATAATATTGGTATATTTTGAGATGTTCCATCTATTTTTATATTTTTCAAAACACTATTTGTTGCACCATTTAAAGCAATACCCGCCACTTCAAAATTTTCTATTTTCAAATCGGACAATACAATCCTGTTCATTTCATTGCCATGAATTCCGTGATGTGATGACAACCCCAGAACACCATTTTTAATTAATACGTTATTTGATGCTACAAAGTTATTTTTATTCGAAAATGAACTTGGTCCTTGTTTTGGTATGAATGGTGAATTTGCTAATTCTATAGTAGAAAAGAACCGTTGTTGTATATTGTGTTCTCTTGATTGTTGTATGGTAAAGTTGTTTAAGTCTAGTATTACATCATTTGTTTCTATAGTAATGGCTGCAAAAAAACCTAGGTGATATGCTCCATCTTTTCCTAGTGGATATTGTCCATTTTGAATAGATTTTACACTAGGTTGAAAATCATTTTGGGGATTGGGATGAAATACAATATTTTCTTTTAAAATGTAATATCCTGGTTTTGTAATACGAACGGTTCCTTTGTCGAATGATTCCTGTGATAAATAAATGGTGGAATAAGCAGTGTTATTATTAAAAGAATAATTTTCTTTTTTTTCCGATAATTTTATAGAATTAATACCATTGATAATATCTTTTTCAGTAATAATAGTATCATTTAAAGTTCTTTTATTTTCGACATTGGTTTGTTCTACAAATAATCGTTTTTGCGCTGTTTTTTGATTTGTTTGTGTTTTTCTCCATGAATTTATGTCAAAACGGCATCTATTATTTATAGCATTACTAAATGTTCTTCTACGTCCCATATTATTTACTAAACCGGACATCATAGGTTTCCAAGAATTTTTTGAATTCTGTAAAGCATTTACTATTCTGACATTATTTCTACGATTTTTTCTTCCCACTGAATAAGGCATATTATAATATTTATTTATATAAAAAAATTATAATAGTATAGAAAACATTTTATATAAAATATAGATAATACTAATTACATAAATATAAAAAACAACAGTAATAATTTCCAATTCATTATCGAATTCTTTTTCGTGTTTTACTGAATTAAAAAATTTGAGTAATTCTTTACTCTCCTTTTTTGATGTGGGGCGAGACATATAAGTTTAATATTTTATTTTCTTTTTATGTTTTTTATTTTTTTGTTTTAGTTTTATTTTGATTTGATTTGCGGTTCGCAGCCTTGTTTTCTAAGTCTGCTTGTTTAATACGTATCCCGCGTTTGGTGTTTTTACCATATTTTTTAAAGGTATTTTTGCGTTTATCGCTACCTTTTTTCCTTCCTGTTTGATTTGCTTTTTTTGACATGTTTTGATTA
>MDTG01225965.1_pt1 | contig 13072 bp, 10 predicted proteins | sample 811421 | NCBI WGS metagenome assembly MDTG01 (sample SAMN05326645, study PRJNA326480) | marine metagenome | isolation source: seawater | place: Pacific Ocean: South East | collected 2011
CTTATTTTTTTGTAAATATAAATCACCTTAATTAAATTACCTTGTCAGCATGAAAATTTTTGAACTAAACAACTATTTTATAAGCAGCACAAAACAGGAACTATAAGCAAAGGAGTGCATGAATACAATGATATAAGGGCAGCTCTAGTTGCCTCTGGTGTGAATGAAACCAAACAAGCCAAACACAAAAACACTATCTATCACCATGGGTATCACCCTTTCTCTTTTTCGTATTTTTTGTATGGATTTTTTGTTAAAATGGTATCTCTGAGTTACTGTTTTTGTGGAGTTGACAAATCGTTCAATTGGCTTCAAAAATAGGCTGTTGTGAGCATAAAAATTAGTGTATGAGAAGTATCTTTGCACCAAATTTAAACCCTATGATTACCTTATTTTTATTTATGTTATTCGCTTCTCCGGAGGAGAGGATGGTAGATGCTATTGCTTCGGAAGACTATCAGTTTGTTGAGTCTGTTCTCAAAAGTAAACGAGTAAAACCTACTGCTCTGGTGTATGGCAAACCTTTAATCATTCACGCAGTCATTCACAACAAGCCAGAGATGGTGTTGCTTTTGGCTGAGTATGGTGCAATGAGAGTTGATCCCTTGTGTAAAGACGGAAAGGATGTCTTTGATTATGCACAAGAGTATGGGTCTACTCTTGCTTTGGCTCAAATCATTGTGATAAGGGCATAAAAAAAGGGGATGCAAAGCACCCCCTGATTATAATGTGTCGCGCACGACAGAAATTACGATGGCTAACTAGACACCGCTGCTCTTTTCTTGCTAGGTTGACTTTGGCCCTCACGAAAGTGGGGGTTTTTTCTTGACCTCATTTTGCAGAAAAAGATTATTTTTGGCATCAATAAATCAAGGGATTTAAAAAAACGTACTTTTCAAGATATTGTAATTTTAATTGTAATTTTTACAATTTAGCGTAATAAAAAAAAGTTGGTTTTACTTGTTAAGCCCTTTGAATAGTACAAAAGGACGCGTAGCTCAGTTGGATAGAGCATCTGCCTTCTAAGCAGACGGTCACAGGTTCGAATCCTGTCGCGTTCACTAAATCGAGAATTGATTGTCAGGGATTTGCCTCCTCTTTTTAATTTTTGAGATTTTTTTCTCTAGAATTCAAATTCAATCAAAAAAAAATATTAATCTATTTGGGTTTGCGTAAATTTAAACTTATTTCATTTAATACTTATACTTTTTTCAAGCTTCCTTCAGCATGGTGGACAGGCGTTAGGGTAACAGAGGTTGATGACTTGCACGCTGAGGTTAGTGTAAAGCATCGTTGGGTCAATCAAAACCCCTTTGGATCTATCTTTTGGGCTGTCCAAGGTATGGCAGCTGAACTTTCAACTGCTGTTTTCCTAATGTATACAATTAGAAAATCAAAGCAACCAGTTTCAATGTTAGTATTAAAGAATCAAGCAGTTTTTAAAAAAAAAGCCAAAGGATTAATTAAGTTTCATTGTTCTCAGGGAAATAATGCTGTTGATGCAGTAAAAAAAGCTATTAAAAGTGGAAAGTCAGTTTCAATTAAATTAAAATCTGTAGGAACCGATAATTCTGGAGATATAGTTTCCGAATTTGAATTTGAATGGTCATTAAAAAAGAAATTAAAATGAATCAAGATTTCTACAAGTCTCTTAATTTACCAGTAATTGCAGCTCCCATGTTTCTTATTTCAGGTCCAGAGCTAGTAATTCAATGTTGTAAAAATGGAATTGTGGGTACTTTTCCTTCCCTTAACCAAAGAACTTCTGAGGGTTTTGAGGATTGGATTGTTCAAATCAAGGAGGAACTAGCTGATTTTGAAAATGAAACCGGTAAAAAAGCCGCTCCTTTTGGAGTTAATTTGATTGTTCACCCCACTAACATAAGAGTAAAGGCAGATTTAGATATTTGTGCAAAACACAAAGTCCCACTAGTGATCACTTCTCTGGGAGCAATAGCAGATTTAGTCAATTTAGTTCATGGATACGGAGGTCTAGTTTATCACGATATCATAAAAAAAAGACATGCTGAAAAGGCCGCTGAAGCAGGTGTTGATGGATTGATCGTGGTTGCTACTGGTGCTGGGGGGCATGCCGGAACATTGCATCCTATTCCTTTAATCAATGAAGTTAAACAGGTTTTTGATAAAAAAATAGTTTTATCCGGTTGCCTAAGTACAGGTAATGATATTGCAAGTGCACTTCAAATGGGAGCTGACATAGCTTATATGGGTACCCGCTTTATTAATGTTAATGAGAGTATGGCAGAAGATGCTTATAAAAAAATGATTATGGACAGTGGAGCAGAGGACATCGTTTATACAGCTGCAGTTTCGGGAGTTAATGCCAGTTTTTTACGTTCCAGTTTAGAAGCAATGGGCATAACTGAAATACATTGGAAAGAAACTAAAAAAATTGATTTTGGTAGTGAGTCGGATGCTTTAAGTGAAGAAGCAAAAGCCTGGAAAACCATTTGGTCTGCTGGACAAGGCGTGACAAATATCAACGATACCCTCAGTGTATCAGAATTGGTAGGGAAATTAAAAACAGAATTTCTTGATGCAATTCACAGCCAACAAGAGCTTTTAAAACGTTATCAATAGACAAGCCCTATTTTTAGAGGTCTTGTGTAAGTGATTTTACAATTATGTTTTCCGAGAGAAAGGCTTTAAAAACAACTTTTAAAGCTGTATATAGCGGTATAGCTACAATCATTCCAGTAGTACCCATTAGTGTACCTCCTGCAAGAATTATTATAAATATCTCCAAGGGGTGTGATTTGACACTATTCGAAAAAATTAAAGGTTGACTGAAAAAATTATCAATCAATTGACCGATAAAAAACCCAATCATTACGTAAATGGTCTTGGGAAAAATCACAGTACTGAAATCAGCTTCTACATTACTAGTCATAGTCAAAAACAACATTAAAACCGCACCTACAAAGGGGCCTATATAAGGTATAAGATTAAGTAGGGCACATAGGAATGCGATAACGATTGCATTTTTGATCCCGAATATGAGCAATACAATGCTATACATTATAAGCAGTATGCTGATTTGAAGTAAGAGTCCTAAAAAATATCGGGAGAGTAAATTTTTAATTTTTTCGAAAGATTTTTTCAATCGTCCTTCACTTTTGTCATTGACAAAAAGCAAAATGGCATTTTCTAATATATGACTGTCTTTCAATAAAAAAAAAGAGATGAAGGTAACCGAAAAAAAACCAATAGTGAAACTCCCAAGTATACTCAATAAATGATTTAAAAATTCAGGAATGGCACCTAGGCTGTCAGTGTTTATAAATTTTTTTACTGAAGAGTAGTGTTCAATATTGGTGGGTTCTAAATTAAAAAAAAGACTAATTTCATTTATAAGCTTTTCCAGTTTATATTCTAATTCATTTAGATTGAGTAAAGACAAGTTTTCCCCTTGTTGGATGACTAATGGAATGAAGAGTGATATGATTCCGAAAAGTACGCCCCCCAATACTAAAAGTGAAACACTGGCGGCCAAAAGATTATTAAACTTGAGTTTATTCTTAAGGAACAACACAATCGGGCGGCCAATCAATGAAATAATGGCAGCTACAATAACGTATATCAGTAAAACCTTTAATTCTATCAGTAATAATATTCCTAATAAGATTAATCCAAGTTTGATTACGGCATTTATAATACCTTGGGAAATGTTTTTAGATTCCATGCTCTAAAGATATGTAAAAATAAAGCTTCATTTGATTTTTGAAATTTCACGAAGAGTGGCCACTTTGCTGCAGGCAACGACACCTGCGGTTTCCGTTCTCAATCTTTGTGCACCCAGAGAGATTGATGTAAAAGAATGGTTTTGAGCTGTTTTGATTTCACGTTGAGAAAAATCTCCTTCAGGGCCGATCATGATCAAAATTTCTTTGTTTAAATTTCCGATTTGATCTAAGGCTACCTTATTTCCTTTTTGACAATGTGCAAGCAACTTTGTTTGTGAATGAGACAATTTTATAAATTTTTCAAACGAAATCATGGGATTTAGTTGTGGCAAGAAATATTGAGCAGATTGCTTGAGTGCTCCCACCAATATTTTTTTCATCCTTTTCGGTTTAACGATTTTTCTTTCTGAATGGTCACAAAGTATAGGAGTGATATGGCTAACGCCAATTTCAGTAGCTTTTTCGAGAAACCATTCTAAACGATAGTGACTTTTGGTTGGGGCAATTGCGATGTGAAGTGGTAGATTTTGGTTTTGGTGTAGGGTGGCTTTCGTTTTTTTTAAGGCAGCTCTGCGGAAATCATTACTTATGATTATTCCTTTCCATTCTAATCCCTTTCCATTGGTGACATGGATCTGTTCTCCTACTTTTTTTCGTAATGCCTTACTCAGGTGTTGACTTTCCTGCGAATCAAAGATCAGGGACTCATCGTTCGCATTTAGATCTTCATTGTAAAATACCTCCATGATCAAAGGGATAATCTTGCACTTACCGATTGGATCATCGTCCCCAATTGTTGGTTCAACAATTTATGATATCCAACGATTCCAATCATGGCAGCATTATCTGTAGTGTATTGAAAGGGTGGTAGAAAAACATCCCATTGGTCCAATTTAGCTTTTTCACCCAAAACCTTTCTGATTTCTGAGTTTGCGGCTACCCCTCCGCCAATAACTACTCTGTTAAGATTATACTTTTCCTTGGCGATGATTATTTTATTAATAATTACTTTCACCAATGTTTTTTGAATGGAGGCAGAAAGATCGTTTAGATTATCGTTAATAAAGTTCGGGTTTTTCACACTTTTTTTATTGACCAAATTAATGAAAGCAGTTTTTAGTCCACTGTATGAAACGTCCAAACCATCTACTTTAGGGATCGGAAATTCAAAGGCCTGATGGTTGCCATCTTTTGCCAATCGGTCAATTTCAGCGCCTGCAGGGTAATTCAAACCCATGATTTTTCCACATTTGTCAAATGCTTCACCTATGGCGTCATCTAGGGTTTTCCCTATCTCCTTCATTTCAAAATGACTTTTTACTAGAACCAACTGGGTATGCCCTCCAGATAAAGTTACTCCCAGAAATGGGAATTCTGGAGCACTCTGATCATCATTTTTGATAAAGTGACAAAGTAGGTGAGCCTGCATATGATTAACTTCAATTAGGGGTATTTCTAGACTTAGGGCAAGAGACTTTGCAAAAGCACTTCCAACTAATAAGGATCCCAATAAACCAGGACCTCTGGTATAGGCAATTGCAGAAAGCTCTTTTTTATCGATATTTGCAATGGAAAGAGCCTTTTGTACGACAGGAACGATATTGGCTTGATGTGCCCTCGAGGCTAACTCAGGGACAACTCCGCCATAAGACTGATGGATTTTTTGGTTGGCAATACAATTAGAAAGAACCACATTATCTTTTAGAATGGCAGCAGCAGTATCGTCGCAAGAAGATTCTATACCTAAAATGTAAATTGTTTTTTTCATATCAATTTGCTCAACGGCAACAAAAATAAAGGATTACTATCAAAAAGTTATACAAATTTGCTCCCATACTGTTACTGATGATAATTGTCCTGTCATTGGTGGGGTTGTTGCTGATTAGTATTCCAGCTATTCAGACCCAATTGGCCAATCGATTGACCAAAAATATAAATCAAAATTTCCAGACAGAGATGAAGGTTGAAGGTGTAGTTATTGGATTTGACGGTACAGTAAACTTAACCTCTTTTTTTATTGCAGATCATCATTCTGACACGCTTTTTTACGCCAAAAAATTCAAAACTGATCTTTACAGTTTTCGCCAATGGGTTAATGGGAATTTATTTTTCTCCACCACCGAATTTGAAAATGTCTTTTTAAAAATTACCCAGTATGAAGGGGAGAAAAATACTTCTCTTTTTCAATTTACAGAAAAGCTTTTGGCCCATGCCGAAACCCAAAGTGAAGGTTCTGTTTTTGTTAGTATAGACAATCTAAATGTAACCGATGGCCGTTTTTTGATGATTGATAAAAATAGTCCATATAAACCATTGCAATTTGATAAAATCAAACTCAAAGCCAATGATTTTTTTGTTGTAAACGAAGGTTTGGAAGTTTCTTTAAAAAACCTAAAATTTGATTCTAATGATTATGGTAAAGTCAATTTAAATAAAGTAGAGTTTTATTATAATCCTTGTGCCATTGACATCCCTTCGTTTCGATTGTCTTCCGGAGAAACTTATTTAGATGGAAATATAAGCGTATTGCTTCCCAATGGAAATTTTCATCGATTTCTGGATTCAGCCACGATTGATACTAATATCAAAGGTTTCTTTTCTAGCCAGTATCTGGAGAACTTCATTGATATACCGAATAATTTCCAGCCCTTAGATATTAAACTTTCTGGAACGGGAAGCCCCAATGATTTTAATTTTTCCAATTTAGAAATTAATCAAGAGGTAATGGGCCTAAAGGCTACGCTTGATATTAAAGATGCATTTTCTGCATCGCCAATCAAGGCTTTCCTTGATCTTGAGGACTTTAAATTTATTAGTTCCAAATTGACTAAAATAATTCCAGTTTCTTATCATGATCAAATTCCAATTCCTTTTCTCAACTATCAATCCTTTTTGGGTAGTGGAACTTTCTCTTTTGAAGAAAATGAATTGATAACAGATTTTCAATTGACAAACGGTGATGCCTCTATAATAAATAGAAGCCTCTTTAATGTAGAGACTGATGAAGGGAAATTTAAACTGAATCATTTTAAAGGTACTTTAGAACTAAATAAATTAGATCTATCTCCTTGGTATCCGAAATTAGGCTGGTTAACATCAAAACTTATTATGAATGGATATAGTGTTGATTCGGATGATTTTAAAATCAATTTTGATATAGATGTGGATGAAATTCTACTCCATGATAGGGTAATCAATAATCTCAACCTAAAGGGTGTATTAAAAAATAATGAATTAAAAGCCGACTTTATCTTAGCGGATGAGTACATAAGGGCTACTTCTGTCATGGCCTATTCTTGGGGAGAAAGTAAGCGTAAATATCAATTTGATCTGAATTTGGATCAGTTCAACCTCCATCTTTTTGACAGTGAGTTAGGAGGAGGAAAAGCCATTTATTCTGGAGATCTGAATCTTTTCTTGGTTGGAGATACTTTTGACGATCTTCAAGGGAATTTACTGTTCAAAAACATTGAATTTGAAACTCAAACCCAAGTTAACTCCTTCAATGATTTTATTCTTGAAACACTTCTTCACCAACAAAACAGAATCATCAGAACCATTAATTCTGATATCATTAATATCAATTTAGAGGGGGAATTTCAATTGAGTGAACTTAATTCTCTTTTTTCCAATGCTATTGCCGATGCCTTTCCTTTTATGCCAAAGAGAAAGATTGAAAAAATACAGGAATTAGTCTACTACATCAGTCTACAAACGGCTCATCTGAATGCTCTTTTTCCCAATTTAATCATTGACAAAAAAGCTGTTTTAAGAGGTGTTTTATCCAACCAAGATGGTGTTTCTAAAATGAAATTAAACATCCCAAAAATTACATTTAAAGACCTCAATGCAGAAAACATAGTCATACAGTTAGACAATCAAAACCCTCTTTTTAACACTTTTATGTCGATTGGAAAAATACAAAGTGCTTCTTATGAAATTTCAGAATTAAATACACTAGGTGTCAAAATAGGAGATACCCTGAACTTTAGGACTGAATTTTTTGGAAGAAATGAAAAAAATGATCTTTACCAACTGAATTTCGCTCTCGCAGTAGATGATTCAAGATCTAATATTTTACTCAAACCATCGACGATTCAATTAAATCGTAATATATGGAGCATTAACCCCAGGTCAGATCAAGATCATTTGATTTCATACGATCTTAATACCAAAAGTATTGATCTGAATTTCTTCGAGGCCCGATCAGCAAATGAGCGAATTCAAATGAAAGGAAATTACCTTTCCTCAGAAAATTTTGGACTTTCACTAAAAATGGATAGAGTATCTCTTCAAAATTTAAACCTATCTACCGAAGCCTTTGATTTTAGAGGAGCAATGGATCTCAATGTTGAAATTAAACGTTCTCCTTCTGATAACACCCTAAAATTTAATGGTTCTGTGGATGATTTCGTAATGAACGATTTGGACATGGGTTCATTGCGGTTTTTTACTTCAGGAAATACTCAGTTAAACTCCTATGAGGTTAATTTGTTGTTGTCCCATAAAGGAAACACATCCATGTCTGCAAAGGGCAGTATTCTAGGGTTTGATCAATCTCCCCGACTTGATATAGATTTTAATTTTTATGATTTTGATCTTTCCTTTCTAACTTCTCTGGGAAAAGGAGATATTGATAATATAAGAGGTAAAGTATCGGGTCTTATAAATCTATGGGGGCTAATTGATGACCCTAAACATAACGGTCAATTGATTCTCAACGAGGGTCGATTAGCAGTACCTGATATCAATACTGAATACAGAATTTCCAATGGGACAAAAGTTACATTAGTAGATCAAAGTTTTAATTTTAACAAGACCAAATTTAGCGATACACGATTTGGCACTCAGGCTGAATTAAATGGGCAAATTAATCATGTGAATTTTTCGAATTGGGATTTAGATCTTAACATAGTATCAGAAAGAATCCTAATGCTTAATCTTTTGGAGGAAGAGGATAAAGTGTTTTTTGGAGATGGTTTTTTGGGGGGGGAGGTTCACCTCTATGGCCCTTCAAAGAATTTAACCATTGATGTGATTGGTTCCACAGAAAAAGGAACAAGTATAAAAATTCCGTGGTCAGAAGACTATGGATTGGTTGACACGTCTTTTATAAGATTTATTGACAAGAAAAATATTAGCAAATCCCAGCAGCAAAGTAATGATAAACCCTATAGTTTTACTGGCTTGCAAATGAATTTTGAATTAGATGTGAATAACAATGCAGAGATTAAAGTAGTGATTGATAAAGAATCTGGGAGTTTTTTAAGTGGCCATGGGGCAGGAAATATTTTGATGGAAATTGACACTAAAGGAAAATTCAATATGTGGGGAGATTTTATCACATACGATGGGGTTTATAATTTTAAAAACTTAAGTGTCATTGATAAAAAATTCAATCTCAAGCAAGGAGGAACTATTGTTTGGGAGGGAGATCCTCTGGCAGCTCAAATGGATTTGGAAGCTGTTTACGAAGTGCCTGGTGGTGCAAACCCTGCTATATTATTAGACAACCCAAACTTCAACAGGAAAATTCCCACAGAAGTTTTAATCAGACTTCAGGGAAACCTGCTCAAACCCGATGATCCAATTTTTGAAATTGATTTTCCTAATACCAGTGCGTTGGTTACGTCCGAAATCAATTACCGCTTGGCAGATCCTCAAATTAGTCAATTACAAGCAATATCATTATTGTCTCAAGGAATATTTATCAATGAGGTGTCTGTGAGTGTCGAAGGAATTACCAACAACTTATATGAAAAAGCCTCTGATCTTTTTAGTAATCTAATGGCTGACGATAAAGGAAAAATGCAAGTTGGGTTAAACTATTTGCAGGGAGATAAAAGTAGCGTTTTGGATATCAATTCCGAAGACCGACTAGGGTTGACACTTTCAACTCAGATTACTGATAAAATTCTACTTAATGGAAAAATCGGTGTCCCAGTTGGAGGAATTGAAGAAACTCTTATCGTTGGTGATTTACAGATAGATTTTATACTGAATGAAGAGGGTACCTTGAAGGCTAAGGTTTTTAATAAGGAGAATGAGTTTAGATACATTGGTGATGAGCTTGGTTATACTCAAGGAGTTGGTTTGTCTTATCGAGTTGATTTTGAAACTTTTAGAGAGCTTATTACTAAAATTACTTATGGAAGTCAAATAAACCAGGAGTCCAAGTTCGATCCTCTGGTTTCCGAACCTTCTGGTTCAGGGATAAATTTTATCAATAAAAAATAACTAAAAAAGAGGCGTTGTAATGAGGTTGCTTTAGATTAATAATTAAATTTGGCATTTGTTCTACTAATGCCGATCAAAATTAATAATATAGGTGTTCTTACCTCTGGAGGAGATTCTCCAGGAATGAATGCTGCGGTAAGAGCTGTAGTAAGGACTTGTGCTTTTCACAATGTAGGTTGTTTTGGCATTTTTCAAGGTTATCAAGGATTGATTGACAACAATATGAAGCCCATGAATGCTAGAAGTGTAAAAGATATCATTAATAAGGGTGGTACCATTCTTAAATCAGCTAGATGTCTTGAGTTCAGAACCCCTGAGGGAAGAAAAAACGCTCACGAAAACCTCAAAAAGAATAATATTGATGGTTTAGTTGTTATTGGAGGAGATGGTTCTTTTACTGGAGCAATGATTTTTCAAAAAGAATTTTCTTTTCCCGTTTTAGGAATCCCGGGAACTATTGACAATGACATTCAGGGTACAAGGTTTACCTTGGGATATGATACGGCTTTAAATACAGTTATAGATGCTATCGATAAAATTAGAGACACTGCGAGTTCTCACAATCGCCTGTTCTTTGTCGAAGTTATGGGAAGAGATGCAGGTCACATAGCACTTAACGCTGGTATTGGGGCAGGCGCCGAAGAAATACTTATTCCTGAAGAGGACATGGGCTTGGACCGTTTATTAGAATCCCTTAAAAGAAGTGAAAAATCAGGGAAATCCTCTAGTATTGTGGTAGTGGCAGAGGGAGATAAAACTGGAGAAAATGTTTTTGAAATAGCTTCTTATATAGAAAACAATCTTCCTTATTACGATGTCAGAGTTTCAGTTTTGGGTCACATGCAAAGAGGAGGAACCCCATCTTGTTTTGATAGAGTCTTGGCTTCCCGTATGGGAGTTTTAGCTGTTGAAAGCCTTTTAGAAGGAAACTCAAATAAAATGGTTGGAATTATAGACGAAAAAATAACCTTGACCCCCCTAGAGGATGCCATTAAAGGAAAATCGAAAATTAACAGTGATCTAATAAGAGTATCAGACATATTATCAATATAAACACAAATTAAATTAAACACAAATAGAATGGCTTTAAAAATTGGTATTAATGGGTTTGGAAGAATAGGAAGACTCGTTTTTAGATCGGCGATGAAGCAGTCAGATGTTTCCATTGTTTCGATTAATGACCTTTTGGATATTAATCATTTGGCATATCTCCTAAAGTATGACTCTGTTCATGGATCATATGATGGAGAGGTATCTGTAAAAGGCAATAAACTATTGGTAGATGGAGAAGAAATCCAGATCACTGCTAAACGTAACCCAGCTGATATCGGTTGGGGGGGGATGGGAGTAGAAACAGTTGCAGAATGTACAGGGATTTTTACCACTCTAGAGAAGGCTAAAGCTCACCTTGACGGTGGTGCCAAAAAAGTTGTAATTTCAGCTCCTTCTTCTGATGCACCTATGTTTGTTATGGGAGTAAATCACCTTAATGCTACTTCAGATCAAACCATTGTGTCTAATGCCTCTTGCACAACCAACTGTTTGGCACCAATTTCTAAAGTTCTCCATGACAATTTTGAAATCGTTGAAGGTTTAATGACAACAGTTCATGCGACCACTGCTACTCAATTTACAGTAGACGGACCCTCTAAAAAAGATTTCAGAGGAGGAAGAAGTGCGCTTTTAAATATTATGCCTGCCTCAACTGGTGCTGCTAAAGCTGTAACTAAAGTGATTCCTGCACTCGTTGGAAAATTAACAGGCATGGCTTTCAGGGTTCCTACTGCCAATGTTTCTGTTGTAGATTTGACAGTAAAGCTCAAAAAAGAAACTTCCTACGAAGAAATTAAATCCGCAATGAAAGCTGCTTCTGAAAATGAAATGAAAGGTATTTTGGGCTATTCCGAAGAACCTTTGGTTTCTCAGGATTTCGTTGGTGATATAAGAACTTCCATTTTTGATGTTGATGCAGGGATGGAACTCAACTCCAGTTTTTACAAAATTATCTCCTGGTACGACAATGAATGTGGCTATTCCAACAAATTGATTGACTTGGCTAAGCATATTCATCAATTATAATTGCAAAAAATGATTTTTATCGTTGATAGCGGCTCTACCAAGACCGACTGGATTGCTCTAGATAATTCGGGCGAAGTGCTTTTTTCGACTCAAACTTTAGGACTCAATCCTCAGGTTCTTCCTAGTACAATTCTAACGGAGAGAATTATCAATAATTACGATTTGTATCAAAATAGAGAAAAAGTTTCTCATATTTATTTTTATGGTGCTGGTTGTGGTGTGGATTCTCCAGCAAATAGGATTGAAAAGGTTTTTAGTGAAATTTTCACTAGTAGTAATTTTTCAATTTTAGAAGATACCTATGCAGCAGTATACTCTACAACCCAATACAATGATCCTGCAATTGTATGCATTATGGGAACTGGCTCTAATTGTACTTATTTTGACGGAAAACAGATAGAACAAAGAATCACTTCATTAGGATATGTTTTAATGGATGAAGCAAGTGGAAATTTTTATGGAAAACAACTTATTCGAGCCTACTATTTTGGAACAATGTCAGATGCTTTAGCCGAGAAGTTTAAGGATCAATACGATTTATCCCCAGATGTCATAAAAGAAAACGTTTACAGAAGGGAGAATCCAAATACTTACTTGGCAAAGTTTGCTAAATTTATCATTGAGAATAAAGAAGTTCCTGAAATGAAAACTATTATAAAAGACGGATTACAAAGGTTTATTTCACATCAGATTTTACAATTTGAAGAAGCCAAAAATCTTCCTATTCATTTTATAGGCTCCATTGCATTTTATCTAAAAGATGAAATTTACGAATCTTTGAAAAAAAATGGTTTACATTTGGGAAATGTGGTCAAAAGACCAATTGATGGATTGGTAGAACACCATAAGAAGCTATTAAGTCAATAAAACAAGTATTATTTAATGGCAATCATTGATATTTCTACCCTAACATTTTTGGGGAGTGTCTTGACGGCAATAGTTTCTCTCGCAGGAGCAGTTTTATTTTTGAAATAACTTCCATATACTTCATTAACTTGACTAAAATTTTTCATTTCTGATAGAAAAATAGAACTTTTTACTACATGATCAAA
>MDTG01221575.1_pt1 | contig 13071 bp, 11 predicted proteins | sample 811421 | NCBI WGS metagenome assembly MDTG01 (sample SAMN05326645, study PRJNA326480) | marine metagenome | isolation source: seawater | place: Pacific Ocean: South East | collected 2011
ATAATTTCTTTCATCAATAGCTATTCAGCTACCGAGCAAAACCCTAGCCATTCGAATAAGTCATTGATTAAAACAGTCTGTTCTGTGACTGGTTAGATCCTCCGCTACCAATGTTATTTTTAAGATAAAAAGAATCGCTTGCTAGCCATATTTTTTTTGGGGGGGAATTTCGACAAACCGTACCTATGTTAAAAAGTCACAGCAGAGATTATCAATTAGATTTGATTAAGTTTGGAGCTTAATTTGATCTAGCCCAACCTGAACTCTGCTCACCTGACCCATTATTTCCATTAATACCCAAATACGCTGCTCGGTATCATATGTCTCTACAGTAGCAATAAAATTAGCTAAAGCACCAGAGAGAATTTTCACAGAATCTCCACTAGCCAGTGTTTCAGCAGGAAGCAGCTTGCCAGAACTGTCACAACGAGCCATCAAAGCAGATACGATTTCCTCGGGCACCTTAATTGGAATACCATCCTGGCAAATTAATCGGGAAACACCCAACGTACTATTAATTTTCTGCCATGGCTCTTTACCTAAGTCGATACTCACAAACATGTATCCTGGGAAGAGAGGCTTGATATTCGTCAAAAACCTAGCTTGACTTTTACGTGTGAAGCTTTGTAGAGGCAAAAAGGTTTTGAATCCTTGCTGGCTCAAATTCCGTGCAGCAAGCCTATGAGAATTCCTTTTAAACTGGACTATATACCAACAACTCGTCATTCTTGGCTTATACAGAATTGCTCATAATTGAGCGTTATTATAGCCTTTACTGGCTGCAAAAAAATGTGGGTTAGTAGTGCGCAATTACGTTGTGCTAATTTTTGGTTTTTTAACAATTTTTTCATATAACATTTATATCATCTTAAAATTTTTTCACAAATACAACGCTTCTGATTACAGAAATTTTCATTGAAAAAAAAAAAAAATCTGATAATTAGTCAAATTTGAACAGTGATGCTTTGTATCGATTTAATAAACATTTTTTTTTCTGGGCCAACGCATATAACAAAGCCCTGTGCGGTAGCTATGGAAGAAGTTTTTGATGGCTAGTCGTAGATCCGAGCATCAGTCAGAAATACAATTAAAGGTAATGCGCCTTATTTCGGAAATACCTGAAGTATCCTCTCGCCGAATAGCAGAGGTCGTTGGCATATCAAACGGGTCTGCATATTATGTATTGACTGCACTAGTAGAAAAAGGACTGGTAAAGCTTGAAAATTTCAAAAAAAATCCCAGAAAAGATCGTTATGCTTACCTTTTAACTCCCAAAGGAATACGCGAGAAATCTATTTTAACGCACAAATTTATCAAACGGAAACGAAAAGAGTATAAAGAGTTGAAAAATGAAATTGAGGCTCTTGAGAAAGAAGCTGGATTATCATGGTATATTCCCAACAGTAATCAAAAGGGGAAATAGTTAGATTATTTGCGCACTATTTGTGCATACCAACATCATGATGTCCCAAGGCTAGTTTTACAACACTAAAATTTGCTAAACAATTGAAGTTGATTACTTTACAAAAAAATCAATTTAGTAATTCATACTAACCTATTCCATTTGATGTGGCCCCCAGCAAAAAAAAATGAAAAATCTTTCCTGCTTCAAGACCTATGACATTCGTGGCGAAATTGATGTTAACATTGATGAGAGCATAGTATACCGCATAAGCCGTGCGACGGGCCAACATTTTGCTGCCAAATCTATTGTAGTTGGATTTGATGCACGAAAAACCAGCTCAACCTACGCCTCTGCTGCGGGGAAGGCAATACAGGACTCGGGGTCCGATGTGATCAATATTGGCCTCACAGGAACTGAAGAAATGTACTGGGCTGTAAGCGAGTTTAATGCATGCGCCGGCATAACCATAACAGCATCACATAATCCTATAAACTATAATGGAATGAAAATTGTAAAGTCAGGATCACGTCCTTTATGTCAAGAAACTGACCTCAAATTAATCAAAAGACTTTCAGAAAAGGAAAAATTTACATTTGCAAAAATGCCTGGCAAAATTATTGACAGAGCTGTTGAAGCACGGTCTGCCTACATAGAGCAAGTGCTAAGTTTTATTGATATTAATGCATTGAAGCCTCTCAAGATCGTAGTAAACTCTGGTAATGGAGCTGCTGGCCCTACGTTTGATGCAATTGCTCAGAGATTATCAGCAGCAAATGTACAACTCGATTTCATTCGTATTAATCATACTCCTGACCATACATTTCCAAATGGCATTCCAAACCCCCTTTTACCAAAAAATCATTTGGCTACAGCAAAGGTTGTGAAGGAAGTGCAAGCCGATTTTGGTATTGCATTTGATGGCGATTTTGATCGTTGTTTTTTCTTTGACGGGCATGGAAGGTTTATAAAAGGTGAATTCATTGTTGGTCTCTTAGCTGAGATCTTCTTAAAAAGAGAGGCAGGGGCTAGAATAGTGCATGACCCACGCGTTATTTGGAACATACAAAACATTGTGGATCACAAAGATGGCGTTGCGGTCCAATCAAAGACCGGTCATGCCTTCATCAAACATACTATGCGTAAGCATCGGGCAATATACGGTGGAGAGATGTCGGCACATCACTATTTTCGGGACTTTGCTTATTGTGACAGCGGCATGATACCCTGGCTATTGGTAGCCGAGCTAGTTTCTAAATCTGGTATTAGTCTAGCAGATTTAGTTGAGGAACGTTTCACTTCATTTCCTAGCTCAGGCGAAACAAATTTTTACGTTGAGAATGTTCAAGAAGCAATCGATCGTGTTTTAACTGCATATCAAGCCAAGGCGGTTTCTTTCGATAACACCGATGGTGTAAGCCTAGCCTTCACTAATTGGCGGTTAAACTTGCGAGGTTCAAATACTGAGCCTCTTTTACGACTGAACATTGAGGGTCGTGGTGATGCAAAGTTGATTAAAGCGAAAGTCACAAATATAGCTAGAATAATTGGTGGAAAAATTGCTTGAGTCTTAACGAAAAAAATAATTGTGAAACACTCGATGATTTGAGAGAACATGATATTTATAGTTAAGAAAGCAATCTTGCGAGTAAATTTATGAAAATGGTGGTTGTCGGATTGGGATATGTTGGGCTGTCTAACGCAGTGCTTCTAGCCCAGCACAATGAAGTTATTGGTGTTGATGTTTCTAGAGAGTGTGTTGATGCGCTAAATAGCCGAAAGTCTCCCATTATTGATCATGAGCTTTCACAATATTTAGCTAATAAAGAACTTAATTTGTCTGCTAGCACAAACCTGAACGCATCAGTTATAGGTGCTGATTATGTAATCATATCAACGCCAACTGATTACAACGAGAAAACGAACTATTTTGATACATCGTCGGTAAAAAATATTATCTCTAAGGTTGTTAAAATCGAACCAAGCACTTGTATTGTGATTAAATCTACGATCCCTGTTGGATTTATAGACGATGTTAGGCACCGTTTCGGAACCAATGCCATCATCTATTCGCCAGAGTTTTTAAGAGAAGGACAAGCTCTTAAAGATAATTTATATCCAAGTCGAATTGTAATAGGTGAAAAATCAGAACGCGCTAAAGTTTTTGCTGGATTACTTGAGAAAGGCGCAAATAAACGAGATATAAAGTTATTGTTTACTGGAACCCGTGAGGCAGAGGCAATAAAATTATTTTCTAATACATATCTAGCGATGCGTGTAGCGTTCTTTAACGAGCTTGACAGCTATGCGCTTGCTGGAGAAATAGACAGTAAAGAGATCATAGAGGGTGTTTCTCTTGATCCAAGGATCGGTAATCATTATAACAACCCATCTTTTGGCTATGGAGGCTACTGCTTGCCAAAAGACACAAAACAACTTCTTGCCAATTATGATACTGTCCCTCAAAATATTATTCGCGCTATTGTTGAAGCTAATTCAACACGCAAAGATTTTTTAGCTGACTTAATATTAGAGAAGAAACCTAAGAAAGTAGGCATATTCCGTTTGGTTATGAAGACGGGAAGTGATAATTTTCGTCAAAGTTCTATTCAGGGTATTATGAAACGGTTGAAAGCTAAGGGAATTGAGGTAGTTGTATACGAACCTGAATTAGAAAAAACTACATTCTTCAACTCACACGTTGAAACAGATTTAAATGTCTTCAAGGTAACCGTTGATATTATCTTGTCTAATCGAATGGTGCCCGATCTTGACGATGTTAAAGAAAAAGTATTCACACGTGACTTGTTTGGAAAAGATTAAATTTGGCTTCTGAAAAAGAAAAAACTGCTCTCGTGACAGGCTCAGCTGGCTTTATTGGATTTCATATATCAAAACAATTGCTCGATGATGGGTGGCGAGTAACCGGTCTTGACTGTATGTCGGACTACTATGATATCTCTCTGAAAGAGCATCGCGAAAGTATATTATTGAAAAATAAATCTTATCAAGCTGTCCATGAAAAAATTGAGTCCAAAAACGTGCTAATGGATTTGTTTGATAGCCACCGACCAAAAATCATTATACACCTGGCTGCTCAAGCCGGCGTAAGATACTCAATTGAAAATCCTCGCGCATATCTCGAAAGTAATATAAATGGGACGTTTGAGCTTTTGGAGGCGGCTCGAGCATATCCACCCCAACATATGTTGCTGGCTTCTACTTCGTCTGCCTATGGAGCTAATGAGGAAATGCCTTACAAAGAGGTTACAAAAGCAGATCAGCAAATGTCCTTTTACGCTGCAACAAAAAAGTCAACTGAAAATATGGCACATAGCTATTCTCACCTATTTGACTTACCAATTACGATGCTTCGCTTCTTTACTGTTTATGGACCATGGGGTCGACCAGATATGGCGCTTTTCAAATTCACAAAAGCCATTCTTAATGGTGACGCTATAGATGTTTACAATAATGGAGATATGGTTAGAGACTTTACATATATTGATGATATTGTAAACGGTGTGAGACTATTGATTGATGCTTGTCCTAAGCTACCTATTCCTTACAAAAGAAAATCAAACTTGATTGATAGCAAATCAGATGTAGCGCCGTATAGAGTTATCAACATTGGAAACTCAAAGCCTCAAAAATTGATGGATTTCATTGAGGCCATAGAGATGTCTACCGGAACTAAAGCGGTCAGAAACATGAAGCCAATGCAATTTGGAGATGTGCCATCTACGTGGGCAGATACATCTTTGCTTGAGCATTTAACTGGTTATGAACCCTCCACAGATCTAACCACTGGGGTCCAAGAATTTGTGCGCTGGTACAGAAATTATTACAACGTTTAACTATTAAGTAGAGAATGAACACTATTCGAAAAGCAGTATTTCCAGTTGCCGGTTTTGGGACACGTTTCTTGCCCGCAACAAAAGCGATGCCAAAAGAGCTATTGCCTATTGTTGACAAACCTCTCATACAATATGCTGCTGAAGAGGCAATTGCTGCTGGAATTAATACCTTGATTTTTGTAACAGGCCGGAATAAGCGCGCTATTGAAGATCATTTTGACGCTAACAATGAGCTTGAGTTTATGCTTCGTTCAAAAGGAAAGCACGAGCAAGCAGATTTTGTTCGAAACATACTTCCTGAAGGTATTCAATGCATTTTTGTGCGGCAGGCAGAACAATTAGGATTAGGTCATGCGGTTCTATGTGCTGAACGTGCAGTTGGTGGTGAACCCTTTGCTGTATTGTTGGCTGATGATTTCCTTACAGATTATGTGCCTGGTGTTACTGCTGACCTAGTAAATGCATTTGCTAAATCTGGTAAGTCTCAGCTTTCAGTAATGAAAGTAGAAGGACCTGATATTTCAAAATATGGAGTTATAATCCCTCACCGGCGCGGCCTTGGCATATCTGGTATAGTAGAGAAGCCAGCAGTTTGTGATGCGCCATCAAACAAGGCATCCATCGGACGATATGTTCTGACCCCCGATATCTTTGAGATATTAAGTGGATTAGGTGCTGGATCAGGAAATGAAATTCAACTAGCTGATGCAATTAATATACAAGCAAAAGAAGGTGAAGTTGAAACTGTGCGCTTGAATGGCAAGCGCTTTGATTGTGGATCAATAGATGGTTTTATTAAAGCATCAGCATATGAGTTCAAACGGAGAGGTTTTTAACGAATGAATATGATTTATCACTTATTGCTTGGCATTAGTTTGTGAAATTTCTTTGGCTTTATCCAAAAATAATATCCAAAAAAGTTTTTTAAGCTTATAGGTGATAATACTTTGTCTCATGCTAATGCGCAATGGCTTTTAAAATCCGATATTATTAAATGTGCGACATTACATATAAAAATTCTGACTTCCATTTTATTTTTGATAAAAGTAGTTGTTACGATGAAAAATATTGATCTCGGAATCAGTTTTTTAACCAACCAGACAGTAAAATCATTGCAACCGTAATGTTGGCTAAAATATATAAACGTTTCTAAGCGATGGAGATGCAGTTTTACTAACTGCGCCTTCTGATCCCGTAACTTCCAAGAGGTACTACTTTCGTAGTGCAATCGCAACCGATCTGTAGTATTTAAAAGCAGTAAATTAGTGACTTAAGGCATAAGCACAACACACCCAGAACATGATTATGTTTATATAGTGACTTTGATAGTTCACAGCCCATATAGTTGTAAAATTTTAAGAGTTTCATTTAACATGACGAGCATATATCCAGTTTTACTAGCAGGCGGTTCGGGTACCAGACTTTGGCCGCTATCGCGTAAATCATATCCAAAGCAATTTTCAAGTTTAATGAGTGATCAGTCTCTTTTTCAGCAGGCGGCTCTGCGTCTAAGATCGTCAAATGAAGTAAAATTTAGGGCACCAATAACCGTAACTAATAACGATTTCCGTTTCATCGTTGCAGAGCAACTTAATGCTGTTGGTGTTGACCCTGGGAGTATTTTAATTGAGCCAGAAGCAAAGAATACTGCCGCTGCAATTTTAGCTGCAAGCCTATTTGCATTTGCCAAGGACCCAAACTCTATCTTGTTAGTCTGTCCATCGGACCATTTGATTGGCAATGATTTTGATTTTCATGCGGCCATTAAAATTGGCCTTAAGTCTGCATCGAAGGGTAAAATAGTCACTTTTGGACCTATGCCAACTCGTCCAGAAACGGGATACGGTTATTTAGAACTTTCAAATATTATACCTAATTTTAACGGTGTTTGCAAAGTACATAGATTTCATGAAAAGCCTACGCGTGAGCGGGCAATGCAAATGATTTCCGCCGGTAACTGCCTATGGAATGCTGGCATCTATTTGTTCAGAGCAAACGATATGATAAATACATTTGAAACACTTGCGCCAGAAACTCTCACACTGGTTTCAGATGCTGTAAATAAGTCAAAAGTAGATCTTGGATTTTTGCGCTTAAATCCCGAGTCGTGGGCAAGTCTCGAAAGTGTGAGTATCGATTACTGCATAATGGAAAAATTGCAAAACCTGGTAGCGGTCCCATATTCTTCAAGGTGGACTGATCTAGGTGGCTGGGCAGCTGTTTGGTCTGAAAGCGATAAGGACCAAAATGGTAATGCAGTGTCAAAAGGGGCATTTTTGATTGATTGTGTCGACAGTTTAATTCGTACCGAGACCCCTAATCAAAAGATTGTTGGTTTAGGGCTTGATAACATCATCGCTATATCAATGGCTGATGCAGTATTGGTTGCAAATAAAAATAGATCACAAGAAGTTTCTAAAGTCGTGGAATTGCTTAAATCTAATAAGGTCAATCAAGCAATAACTTATCCGAAAGATCATAGGCCATGGGGTTGGTTTGAAAGTTTGATCATCGGCGAAAAATTCCAAGTGAAGCGGATCTTTGTCAATCCTGGGCAGGCGCTTAGTCTTCAGAGCCATCGCCACCGGTCTGAGCATTGGATTGTAGTTCAGGGTACTGCAAGGGTAACAATTAATAATGAAATTGAGATTGTTGAAGCAGGATCGTCCACTTTTGTTCCTTTAGGGGCGAAACATCGAATGGAGAACCCAGGAAGTGCACCAATGGTATTGATTGAAATTCAAATTGGGAATTATTTGGGCGAGGACGACATAGTGAGATACGAAGACATTTATGCTCGTCAATAAATATATGGACATAGTCGCAAGAAAAAAATTTTTGGTGTGTGGAACGAGTGACGCAACTATAACTTTTGCATAAGCGTTCCTCTTGGAAGAGTTGACAGAGTATAGACTAAAAACAATAATCATTGTTAGCATTCAGATGTTTATGGATTGGTATTTGAGTTTCTTTCAAGGCAACCACTAAAAAGTGAGAAATAGATGACTTGCAAACCAGGGATAAACACCACAAATATTAGTAGGTAACGGACTATCAAAAAAAAAGGGTTGAATAACGATGGAAGTAATTAGGTTCCTTGGGCGCTCAAATAAATTATTCAATGAGGACGTCACGGATTTTGCCGATGAAATTGAAGAAAATATTCGTGGCTCTAGCTTCTTAGTGATAGGCGGCGCGGGCTCAATTGGCCAAGCCGTAACTTTGGAGCTTTTTAGGCATGATCCAAAATTACTTCACGTAGTAGATATCTCTGAAAATAACTTGGTGGAGTTAGTGAGGACAATTCGTAGCTCAATTGGTCATGGGACAGGCGAATTTAAAACATTTGCAATTGATTACGGTTCGAGTGAGTTCGATGCACTAATTAAATCACAGAATGCCTACGATTATGTGTTCAATCTATCTGCACTTAAACATGTTAGAAGCGAAAAAGATCCTTATACCCTTATGCGTATGACCGTAGTGAACATCTTGAATACAGTAAGCTCTGTCAAATTAACAAAGCAATTTGGCACAAAAAACTATTTTTGTGTATCGACAGATAAAGCTGCTAACCCTGTCAACATGATGGGTGCCAGCAAAAAAATAATGGAGATGTTTTTGATGCGGGAAAGTTTGTCGCAGAAAATTTCCATGGCACGTTTTGCCAACGTAGCATTTTCAGATGGTTCTTTGTTACACGGTTTCAATCAACGTTTTCTCAACGGACAACCTTTTTCTGCACCTAGGGACGTTAGGAGATATTTTATGTCTTCACAAGAGGCTGGAGAACTTTGTGTGTTTTCAGGTCTTTTAGGTGAAAACCGAAACATATTTTTTCCTAAATTGAATAAAGAGTTAGATTTAACGTCGTTTTCAGATTTGGCGATACGCTATCTCACAAATCGTGGATATGAGCCATTTGAGTGTCAATCAGAAGACGAGGCACGTATTAGATCAAATGAACTTATTTCATCAAAAAAATGGCCTTGTTATTTTTTTGAAACCAACACAACAGGCGAGAAAGAGCACGAAGAATTTTTTACCTCCGAAGAAAATCTTGACATGAATCGCTTTGTAGATATAGGGGTCATTCAGAATTCTGCGCACTATAATAACGAAGACTTAAATTGTTTTTGGGACGGTATAATGAGTCTTAGAAAAAAAGGTTATTGGGATAAAGCAGATATCATAGAGCTATATTCGGCTCTACTTCCTAATTTCAAACACAAAGAAACAGGAAAATACTTGGATGATAGGATGTAATAATGCAACGCATTTTTGATATGGTGCTGTCAGGGTTAGCTATTTTGGTTTTTACGCCAGTGCTAATCCCTGTAGTCCTAGCCCTGAGGTTTACTGGCGAGGGTGAGATCTTTTATTATCAAAAGAGAGTTGGTCGAAATGGAAAACTATTCAACATATTAAAATTCGCAACTATGCTCAAGGATAGTCCAAATATAGGTACTGGAACAGTAACTTTGAGCAATGATTTTAGAATTCTTCCATTTGGAAAATTTTTACGAAAAACAAAAATCAATGAATTGCCACAGTTACTAAATATTTTAACTGGTGACATGAGTATAATTGGGCCACGGCCACTTACTATTCAAACATTCAATTCATATGATCTTGTCACGCAAAATACTGTCAAGATGGTTAGACCTGGTTTGTCAGGTATAGGTTCAATTATTTTCCGAAATGAAGAACAAATTCTGAGTGGGAACGCAGCAAATCTTAAATTTTATGAAAATATAGTGGCACCATACAAGGGGAATTTAGAAATCTGGTACGTTAATAAGCGAAGTATTATCGTTTATATATTGTTGATCTTCGCCACTATGTGGCATGTGCTCTTTCCACGCTCTAAGCTGATTTGGACAATATTTAATGATTTACCGAAACCTCCAAAAGATTTGAGAAAAGTGTTGAGTTAAATTTAGTAAAATTGTAGATCGACTTTCAATAAAAAAATTGGTCAAAAATGTATTGAATTTTGGGACAAGCATTGATATCCGCTGAGAAATTTTAGTTTGTAGGATTTATCAAATACACCAAACGATATTCGAGGTGTCCACAATCACTATTATTGGTTTAATTATAACAGGTCGACCGAGAAACACTAATTAGTTTAGTTACAGAAACTTCTTTTGAAAGCGACCTCGAACCACTGAACCATTTTTATGCCAAATTTCTAGAGACTTTACCAAAATATTTTCATACTAACCGAAAATATAAAATCGATATAAATTCACCATAATGCTATTAAAATTTATTCATGCTTAAATTACATCAAATCTTGAAAAATTATGATTTAATGTACCTCATAACCGGGCGAGTGATACAAATCGTTATTTCTTTGGTTTCAATACGTATACTTACAACCCTGTTGGAACCGAAAGAAGTTGGTAACTATTATCTTATTCTGTCGCTCTGTTTCTTCTTCAGTTTTATTCTACTGAATCCACTGGCGACATATGTGAGTCGTAATATAGTTGAGTGGGAAACCCAAAATATTGTAATCACAGGTTATTTTTTTTTCGTAGTAATAGTGATAAGTTTATCTGCTTTATCGATCTACATTGCAACTAACTTTTACAACTATATGAATTACTATGAAAAATTTGATTATTTAAATTTTGCTGTAGTATTGGGCGGCGTATGCATAATTAGTTGCATTCACAGGAACACTTTAACGATTATAAATATCTTGCATGAGAAAAAGATGTTTGTAGTTTTTTTAACTTCATCTCTTGCGCTTGCCCTCATTTTTTCTGTTGCATTTACCTTGCTTGTTGCGCCTTCTGCAATACATTGGTTTTATGGACTAATTTGTGCCGAGCTATTTATGCTTCCATTAATTTTGCGGTATTTTTGGAGCTTTCATAATGAGCAGGCAAAATTTTGGGTAATGGATCACGTATTCAGTGCACCAAAAGTTTTAAAGTTCTGCACTCCAATTTTTGTATCTAATATCTTCTTATGGTCCCAGTTGTACCTATATAGAATAATCGTTGATAACCGCTATGGTTTAGAGATCTTAGCTGTTTTGGGGGTTTCGATTGCAATCACCAGCGCAGTTTTTGTATCAATTGAAAGTCTTGTATCACAATACCACTACCCGAAATTTTTGAAAAATATTCGTGGAAAACCCAACAAAGCCAGAGGTGACGCTTGGAATAACTTAGCTGCACAAGCAATTCCAGTATATGTATTCACTGCACTATTTTTACTCGCTGTGGGAAAAAGCCTTTTACAACTACTCACGGATGAAATTTTTCATTCGGCTTATATGTTAACGCTTATTGCAGTATTTGCAGAGTTTTTTCGGGTTGTAGCGAACTTACTTAATTATGCTCTGCAGTCAGAGTATAAAACAAAACTTTCTATAATGCCGTATTTTTGTGGTGTGGTCTTGAGTACATCTTCTCTTTTAATATACGATCATAGTGAGTATCCCGATGGAATAGTCTGGATATTAAGTTTAGCAAATCTAGTTACTTGCTCGTTATTTTTATTTATGGTTAGAAAATTAATTACCATTAACATATTAATTAATATAAGACTCATTTGCATGCTATCCACGCCATTTATTATTTTTGCGGTTGCTCCAAAGTACGAGTTCGATTGGATAGGGAATGCCATAATCGTAATGGTTTTTGGTTCATATTTTCTTTGGGTTATTTTTTTCTATCAAAATAGGACGGGAGGTTAAATTGAGAATATTGATAGTTTTTGCAGATATGGTAAGAGCAAACCGACTGTCCACTTTCAATGAAAAGGCTAATAGGAATGCTGGGGCTCAAATAGACGAATGGTTAAAAGCTTTTGGTGGAGAGATATACACAAATTGTTTCTCACCAGGACCTGATACCGCGCGCGCTATTGCAACATTTACAACTGGATTGCCGCCACGTTTGAATGGGTGTGACATTCGTCTTAAGTGGCCAAGATTTTTTCTAAAAAAAAAGCTAGAAACTGTCTTCGATCTATTCCTAAATGCTGACTATAAATTGGACATCCTTTCCGATCCACGTGAGCGTGCAGCCGGAATTTTTCCAGAACACATAACGAATTTAAATGTACACAATGCGAACAGGTATGACATTAACGATTTTTTAAAGAATTTAACCTTACAAGATGATCATTTGCTTTTTTTGAGCTTGCCTCAATTTCACTGGACTTTGGATGCATTCGGTGCATCACTAAATGGCGAAAGACACGCTTATACCGATTTATTGGGAGCGTTTGAAAAAGTTTTTAAAAATCTTGATAAAGATCTATTCGATCATATTTTTATATTCTCCGATCATGGATTTAAATTCACCCATGAAGTTAGATTTCAACCAAAATGGATGCTCTTAAACGATGATCGGACAAACAACATACTAATTCACCGTCATAAACATCAGGAATATGTTGAGCGAAATAATAAACTATGTTCGTTGGCCGATCTTCTCCCCACATTCTCAGCCATTTTATCGGACCAGAATATAAAACGTGATGTGGTCAAAAATAAAGACCGAAAATATGTGATTGTTGAGGATCACATCAATTTTCTTCCTGAGATAAACCAAAACATTGAGCTTTGGTCTGTGGTTACTCCAACTGAGATATACGTACGTGAGTTGACGAGTGCAAATACAATTGATCGCAAAACAGCATCAACAAATGCAGGAGAAAATAAATATTTTGATAACCTACTAGAACAGGAATCAAGCTTCGGAAAGTATAAAGAAGAATACAATAATACGTTTCTTTATCGATCCAACCTATTAGCATCTGTTGGTGATAATTATGCTGAACTATATG
>MDTG01272284.1_pt1 | contig 13071 bp, 12 predicted proteins | sample 811421 | NCBI WGS metagenome assembly MDTG01 (sample SAMN05326645, study PRJNA326480) | marine metagenome | isolation source: seawater | place: Pacific Ocean: South East | collected 2011
ATAATGCGCACCTCCTGATTGTGATGATGCTTCCCGACAGAGCGAAAGGGCTCGGGCGTGTCAAGAAAGACCCCCCAGGTGTAGCGAAGGAGAGCCTGGGCGATCTTGGGATCGTCGAGAAGCCAGATCGGCCGGATCAGATGCGTAGCGGCTGGGGCCGAAGGCCCCCTGCATAAAAGCTCTTGAAGCTTTGGAGGGAGTCCGGACCAGGAGCTCGCGGACTCGAAAGACGCCGGCGTTTTTGCCGGGGTCTAGCGAAGCGGTTCTTGACTCGCCCGAGCGATTTCGCTATCACTTTGCATCATCACAATCAGGAGGTGCGCATTGTGTGGCGGTGCTCGAACTCAGGGAGCCGCCGGCTTCTCTCTCGGTTGTTTGGGTGGGGAGCCTTTCGGCGTTGAGTACAAGATAGTGTTTGAAGGATACGTGGCGCCTTAATAGCAACTGGGGGTCTGCCTTGCAATGGAACAAAAACGTTATATAAGAGGGTCAGAGGTTAGCGGACCAGATCGAAGCACTGTCCCGTCGCCTTGGTGGGCGTGCTAATGAAATTCCAACAGAACCCTAATGCCTGTTTTGCGCCGATACCGATAAAATTGAAATAAACGCAAGGCGCTGAGCTTTGCCGAGAGGAGAATCAATATAAGGAAATAGGAGGTTTTATGAATCCTGAAAGGCTTAGAATTCAGAGGTTATTAGCAACAGCTCTCCTGGCTCTTTCGTTTGTTTTCGCAGGATGTACGGAGAATAAACCGGTTTCTCCGGTGCAGGCAGAGACCCGGACCCCGGAGATTGCTGAATCGCCAACGAGTTCACCGGTGCCTCTTGCCACGGTGACTGAAGAGGACCGTGAGGCCGGGGAACGGGCAAGAGAAGACGTCGAAGAACAGCGTTTCGAGAAGCAGAAGAGGATTGTTTCAGAGGCCGTGACGGCTTTGCACGAAACCTATTACGCGCTGGAGTTCCTGGCCCAGAATGAGCCGAAGGAGGCTCTTTCCGCGATAGAAAAGGCTATCGGGAAATTAGAGATCGTTCTAGCCCGCGACCCGAGTTTAGCCCTGGCTCCGGTGGCGATCACGGTCCGTACGGAGGATCTGATAGCGGACCCGGACGACGTGAAGAAGGTGGTCAAGGAAACAGAGGAACTCCTTGAAGACGGAAAAGTCCAGCAAGCGCGTCAAATTTTGGCCACATTAGCGTCTGAGACGGTGATTTCCACCACAAGTATACCGCTGGGCACTTACCCGGACGCGTTGAAGGTGGCAGCCAAGAATATTGATGACGGCGAGCTTGGGAAAGCAGCCTCGATTCTTAACGAAGCGTTGTCGACACAAGTGGTCACGGATGTCTTGATTCCTCTACCTTTGGCCAGGGCGGAAGCTGCCTTGGATGCGGCCGAGAAGTTGGCTGAGAAATCGTCCAGAAGTAATGAAGAAAGCGCCGAACTCAGTCGACATCTTGATTCGGCTGAGAAATCCGCTCGGTTGGCTGAAGCCCTCGGTTATGGAACGGAGGCGGATTTTAAGGACTACTTCGAAGAGATCGGAAAGCTTCGCGAGAAAACATCCGACGGCAAGGCCGGGAAAGGCTTCTTCGACAAGATTAAGGAGTCTCTAAAGGGTTTGAGCGAGCAGGCTCGCTGGCTGAAGGTCTAGTGCCGGTCACGACCGATTCACAGCTGCATTCATGCCTTGAAGGCATTAGAAACGGAAAGGAAATGTCATGAGTCATTTAATCGCACTTACGTTCGATAACAAACTGGAAGCCCAAAGGGCGCGTCATCAATTCGCCGAGATGGAGAAGCGTCACCTGGTGGAGCTGGAAGACTCCGCCGTTGTGTTCAAGGATAAGAAAGGCAAGGTTAAGATTGATCAGACGTTCGACCTTACCGCGGCCGGCGCCGCATCGGGGGGGTTTTGGGGACTGCTGATCGGCTTTCTTCTGAGTCTTCCTCTCGGAGGTCCTCTTCTGCCTTTCATTACGGGAGTGTTCGGAGTCGGATTCGGCGCTCTCAGCGGTCATCTGTCGGACTACGGGATCAATGACGAGATGATGAAAGAGCTAGGTAAGGATCTTGACGACGGGAGGGCCGCCCTTTTTGTTCTTGTTCGTCGACAGACGGTGGATAAGGTTCTGGATTCTCTGAAAGAGCTGAGCGGTCGTGCTCGGATTCTTCAAACATCTTTTCCCAAGAAGCTTGATGACCAGTTCAGAGAGGTTCTGGAATCGTCGGCTATCGAGTCGACACCGATGATCCACTAATGTCAGGACGCAAATTAAGAGATGGGTGTTAGGCTGTTTCGCTCGGCACCCATCTTGTCATTCTAGAGTGCGACCACTTCTAGAAAGGCCAGATGTAGGGGATAAGAACGCTTGCCGCTACTAAGCAGATGATGTTGAGGGGGGTTCCTACCTTGAGAAAGTGCTCGAAACGATATCGACCCGCCCCGTAGATCATGAGATTGGTTTGATAGCCCATGGGTGTCATGAAAGCGGTTGAGGCCCCGAAAGTGACGGCGACCAGGAAAGGCCGCGGGTCGACCTGCATGCTGTAAGCGGTGTTGATGGCCAGAGGCGTGAGAAGGGCGGCGGTGGCGTTGTTGGACATGAGGGCCGTCAGGAGCGACGTCATGAGAAAAAGAGTGGCGAGCACGGCCCGGGGGCCGTACTCGCCTACCCCGGATAGTAGGGTTTCCGCCAAGAGGCGAGCGGCGCCGGTGTTTTCCATGGCGATGCCGAGTGGCAGGACACCGGCAAGCAGGAAGATGACTTTCCACTCGATGGATTGATAGGCTTCCTCGAGAGTCAGAACCCCGGCAATACACATTGCCACGCAGCCCGTAACCGCCGCCACCACGACGGGTATGATCCCGCCGGCGGCGAGCAGGATCACCGCCACCAGGATAAGTAAGGCTTTGAAGGTTCCCACTCTAGTGGGTTTGGGTTCCTCCAGTTCAGAGACAACCACGAAGTCGGGATCGGAAACTAGATTGGGGAGCTGATTTTTTCGGATTCGGAGAAGCAGAGCCGAGCCCGCGCTGAGTGTGGTGCTCAGGAGACCCTCGTGCTGAAGTCCGCCGTGTTGGCGCAAAGCGAGTACCAGCGCTTCATAACGCTGAGGGAAAACGTGTTCTTCATTTAGAGTTCGACCCACCAGCGATGAACTGGGAGCAACTACGGCCTCGACCAGAGTGGTGTCTTCGCCACCCAGGAGGAGATCTGTCCATCGTTGCTTGGGGAGAAGGCTCACGCCCTCTTTTTGCTCAAGCTCTCTGAGTCTCTTGACGTCGCATCTGATTCTGAGGATGTCGCCGGATAAAAGTTCCGGGTCCGCTTCCAAGAGGACGTTGTCATCTCGAACTACTTGCAAGATATCGAGATCGTCTATCTGATATAGGGGGGATTCAAAGGTCTTTTCCCCGACCAAGTCCGACTTGGGTAGTATGACGACATCAGTCACGTATTCGGCCATCTCGAAGCTGTCCGAGAGCTCATCGTTTGAAGCGGTCTCAGGTAGAAAACGATGACCCAAGGTAAAGAGGTAGAAAGCTCCGAGCAGATAGAGACAGAGACCCAGGGGAGCGAACTCGAACATGCTGAAAGGTTCGAGTTTGGCCTGTTTGGCCAATGAGCTTACCAGAATGTTGGTGGAGGTGCCGATCAGAGTACACATCCCACCCAGTAGTGAAGCAAAGGAAAGGGGCATCAAAAGTTTGGCGGGGCTTAGGCTGGTTTGCCTGCATACATTGAGAATGACCGGGATGAGAAGGGCTACAGTGGCGGTGTTGTTGACGAAGGCGGAGATGGTACCCACGCAGAGCATCATGATACCGAGGGCCGGTAGATAGCCTTTTCGGGCCAGTTGTGCCAGCTGCAGGCCGAATTTTTCGATGGCCTCGGTTTTTGCCACCCCGGCCGAGAGGATGAACATAGCGGTGACGGTGACGGTAGCGGGATGGCTAAATCCGGAAAGACCCTCGGCAGGAGTGACGATGCCTGTCAGCATCAGGAATACCGCGACTGAAACCGCGATGAGATCGACCGGCAAGCGCTCCTGCGCGAACAGAATAAGAGAGCAGAGAAGTACTCCGAATACGGTCCAGATCTCTAACGTCATTCTTCCTAACCCTTTCCATATTTCTTCCATAGGCAAAGACGGTGCGGGACCAGATCCGTTTGCTTTTCCGAACTTCCCATCCTTCACCCCAATGGCGAGTGACAGTCGTGCGAACTATCGTTAACGGAAGACTAATTTTGCTCAAACCTGATGCTTACTTTGGCTTGAGATAATATATGCGCGGAAAACTGAATTTAAGGAGGTCTATAATGAATCTTTCAAAGTGGAAACCCTGGAATTGGTTTAAGCAAGAGGAGAAAGAGTCGTCCCGAACCGTACCGGCCCGGTACGAGAACAACAACGAATCACTTCTTCCGGTCTTGAGACTTCAAAGAGACATGGATCGATTGTTCGATAGCTTTTTCAAGGACTTTGGTTCTTTCCCGTCGCTGGGCGGTTTTCCTGAGATGAGAATGCCTCGACTGGATATTTCGGAGACGAAGGATGATTACCGGATAGCGATCGACGTGCCCGGTATGGCACCTGAAGATATCGATATCACGGTGAAAGACGGCGTTCTTCGAGTGAAAGGAGAACGGACCAAGGAAGAAGCCGGGGAAGAGCATCGTACGGAACGTGTTTACGGTATGTTCGAGCGGGTGCTCTCGCTGCCTGATAATGCCGATGAGAGTACGATCAAAGCCGATTTCAAGAACGGTGTTCTGAATCTGACCGTGAAAAAGACAGCGTCAGATGAGATTGAAGAGCAAGCTCGCCGGATCCCGATCACTCCGGGATAGACTGGTGTGATATTGCCCGGGATATCCCGGGCAATAGTTGTTTTAGGGTGTCCCATTTCGCGAAGGGGGGCGAGGCACGTCCCCTTTCGGATCTAAAGAAGGGATGGAAGCTTGAGTCAAGATCTCGAATTGAAACCCACTGGTAGATTGTTCGGTGGATTGGCGGCCGATCTGAGGCGTAAGGGTCCTTTCTATTTGAGCGACTTCCGAGACGGCCTGAGCATGAAGGTCGCCGGTACCACCTTGTTTTTATACTTCGCTGTCCTGGCCAATGCGATCGCTTTCGGTGCGTTGACGGGGGTTCTAACTGATGGGCAGATCGGGATTAGTGAGATGCTTGTGGTGACAGCGGTCGGTGGGGTGCTTTTCGCTCTTTTTTCGGGTCAGCCCCTGACGATTCTTGGTGGTACGGGCCCGATCACGATCTTTACGGGAATTTTGTACACAGCCTGTCTTCGATGGGAGCTACCTTTTCTTCCGGTTTATGCCTGGGTGGGAATCTGGGCGGGATTGATGCTTCTGGTCTGTGCGGTGACGGATGCGAGTTGCCTGATGCGGTTTTTTACCCGTTTCACCGATGAGATTTTCGTGGTCTTGATCTCGGTGATCTTTGTCTCTGAGGCACTGAAAGATATCCACGAGACGTTTGCTTCTCCCGAATTTCCTCTAGACAGCGCTCTTTTGACCCTGATCCTGTCCCTGGGGACGTTTATGATCGCCAGGGGATTGAGGCGGGCCGTCAATACACCGTTTTTGACGAGGGGTTTTCGGGAGTTTCTTAGTGATTTTGGGCCGAGTATCTCGATCGTTTTGATGACGATGCTGGCTCTTTCTTTCTCGGAGGTGAAGTTGGAGATGCCGACGGTGCCTCCGAAGCTGGCTCCCACGGTCGAACGCTCTTGGCTGGTCGATCTGTTTTCGGTGCCGACCTGGGTGATCGCGGCCACGCTCTTGCCTGGAATGATGGCGGGGATACTCCTCTTCTTGGACCAGAACATCACGACGAGGCTTGTTAACTCAAAGGACTATATGCTGAAAAAGGGGGGCGGATATCATCTCGATATCGCCGTGGTGGGTCTTCTTGTCGTGGTGGGGAGTTTGTTCGCGCTTCCCTGGATCGTGGCGGCCACTGTTCACTCGATCAATCACGTGAAGAGTTTGTCCGAGACGGAAATCGTGGAGTTAGACGGAGAGCGGCGGGAGCTCATTAAGGGCGTGCGGGAAAACAGATTGTCGAACTTGCTTATTCATTTGTTGATGGGGGCTTCACTGGTTCTGCTGGATATGATCCGGGTGATTCCGATGCCGGTTCTTTACGGCTTGTTCCTGTACATGGGAATCACGTCTCTCGTGGGTAACCGATTTTATGAGAGGTTGATGTTGTGGATCACGGATCCCCGGCTTTATCCGGATAATCACTTTACTCGTTTCGTGTCTGCGCGGACGCTGAACGTGTTCACGGCTATTCAACTGCTGTGTTTGGTGGCCCTGTGGGTGCTTAAGGGTTCCAAGTTGGGGATTCTGTTTCCGTTGATGATCGCGGGGTTAGTGCCGTTTCGAATGTTTCTTAGACGGTTCTTTCCTGGACCGGAGTTTGACCTGTTGGTGGCTGAGGAGCCAGAGGAGGTTGTGAAAAGGTTTCGAGGTGAGTGAGGCTCGGAAAATACAGAGCTTTAACAGAAGGAGCCCCGGGCGGTCTGCCCGGGGCTAGATGATTGTGTTTCCGCGAAGATTTCGCAGTCGAGACAATCCCTTAGAAGCCTTTGGGGGGGGAGGGTTAGGGCTTCCAAGATTCATATATTCAGGAAGCCTGATGGGAATCCCCCTGCAGTTGCCTCAAAAGCTAGGACAAACTACCCATAAGTATAAGACAAATGGACTGTCTGGGTGTTTTTTCTTGTACCTGGGAAAGCTACTCTAGTAGAGGAGCCACCCCTGTGACCATTGGAAATCGAAGAAAAACTGAGCGCTTGCACATGCTCGCTGGAGCCCGGGTTCGAGTCGGAGGAGTCTCTCACGAAGCACTGCTGCACGATTGTAGTCGAATTGGTTGTAGGCTCACAATGGACCAGGAACTGCCTAGAGGGGAAGAAGTGCACTTGACGTTAGCTCTTCCGGGATCGAATTTTCCGATCGAGGTTGAGGGTGTCGTGACTTGGTGTTCGCCAATCGATTTTTCTCAGAGTTTTCAGCTCGGATTTTCTTTTCTTCAATTCGCGCGACCCGCCTACTTTGGGCAACTCGCGCTAGCAGTGGAAAACGAACAAAACCGCAGAGAAGAACTCTTGAATCCCGGCGCCTTGCGGGCTGAAGACGTGATGTTGGCACAAATGAGCCCGTTTGAGGTTAGGCGGCTTGCTTTTCTCACTACTCTGAGTCGTCAATTGAACAGGTCCCATGATACGGCTGAAGTCGCCCAGATCGCTGTTGACAATATAAGCGGAGCCATGCGAGCGGAAAGAGTTCTCATAATCCTTGGCCGTGGTGGAGCCGATCTTGAAATTCTGGCGGCTCGAGGGACGGGACCGGAACCCTCAAGCGCGTCTACTTCACCCATTTATAGCTTCAGTCGTTCCCTTGCCCAAAGGGTCCTAGAAGATGGACAACCTGTTCTCTCGTTCGATGTCGAGTCAGACGAAGCCCTCTCAAACTCGGCCTCTCTTGATTTGATCGGCACGCGTTCTATCCTATGCATTCCCTTGCTCTGTAGAGACAAGACTTTCGGTTTGCTTTATCTGGACAATCAGATGGAGAGGGCGGCCTTCTCCCAAAGTGACCTGGAGATTGCTCGGGTACTTTCGGAATTAGTCGCCGCCGCGCTGGAAAGAGGACGTCTTTTCAGTCAGCTGGTTCAGACGGAGAAGATGAGTGCCTTGGGCACTCTCACAGCGAGCCTGGCCCACGAGCTTGCCAATCCACTTGCGGTGGTTTCGGGTATTTCCGAACTTCTTGAGTCCGAGCCGATCGACCAAGATCTGGTTCAGGATCTGGTAAGCGCTACTCGCAGATGCCATGCATTGATAAAGGATATCACCAACTGGAGTCGGCTAGACGAAGAGGTCCCCGAGGATATTCAGTTCAAGGAAGTAATGTCGGCCACTCTGCCTTTGATTCTTCCCGAAATCCAGAGATCCAGAGTTCAGTTCACGTTGAATATGGAGCCGGATTTGCCTCCGGTCAGAGCCAATGTTAACAAGCTCAGCCAGGTGCTGGTCAACCTCATTAACAATTCAATACAAGCGCTTAAAGGTCGGAAGGATGGAGAAGTCTCCGTTGTTGCTTCAGCCAACACTTCCGATATGTTTGTACGCGTGACGGACAACGGTCCGGGTATCCCGGCGGCTCACTTGGGCCGAATTTTCGACCCGTTCTTTACCACCAAGGCGAAAGGCGAAGGTACCGGACTCGGCCTAAGCATCTCTCGTGACATCCTTAGCCGGTATGGCGGAACTATCGAGGCACGAAATCTTCCCACCGGAGGGGCACAACTGACGTTTCAGCTTGCTGCTCGAGAGAAAGTGAAAGTGCTTGCCGGGTGACACACCCAGGTAAGCTCGGGCCTCAACCTTTTTTCACAATGGATTTCTCTTTCTCCCTGGCGGTCGGCGGCCTAGAATTCGGTGTAATCGATACTCTCTTACCTGCTGAGACAGACTATGACTTTCTTCGACTGCTTAGCAGGAAGCTCTCTACTTGGGGAAGGGTTTAGACGTGTTTTCTCGGGAATACAGCCTTGAAGGATTGGGAGGGTTTGATGGATAGATGGAAGTTTGATGAGAGTCCGGAGCCTTATGAACTGAAGTATCGCGACGCGAAGTATGCCGTTGTGATGATTATGGCGGGCGATGACGATGATATGGGGGGTGCGATTCATCCGGATTTTGCTGAGATGACAAAGGCGGTGAATAAGGACTTTGCGGCTCTGGCGCTGGTGGATTATCCGGAGCCGGCGGAGGATGACGATTATCCGAAGACGTCGAGAGTTCTGGAGGTCTTGCCCTCGATGACGAAGACGGTGGAGTTTTTGCCGGAGGTCAATACGGGGGATCCGCGACCGCTGGCGGACTTTTTGGCCCGGGCTTTGGTGAGTTTTTCGGAGGAGACTCGGATCGCGATCGGGTTCTGGGGCCACGGGAGTGGGGTTTTCGGAGACTACGACTTGGAAGAAGTCGTTCTCTCACGGGAGATTCGGTTTGGTCCGTTGGGGGCGGCCGTGTCGAAGGCGAAGCCGGCGGAGCGGGTGTTGGTGAATAAGGAAGTGCTGTCGCGGGCGATGTTGCCGGACGCGACCTCGGAGAACGCTTTGACAAATCGAGAGGCGAGTTCGGCTTTGGCGGCGGCTTTTAGCCGCGCGGGGCGGACGGAGCCGGTGGATTTGCTTTTCTTCGATACCTGTATGAACGCGTCGGTGGAGGTTTTTACGGAGCTTCGGAGGTTTGCGAAGACGTTTGTGGCTTCGTCCTTGTTAGTGCCGGGGCCGGGTTGGGATTACGATCTGTGGATTAAGGCGACGTTGTACAAGCGACCAGCTTCGGCGGAGGAATGGGCGGACGTGTCGGTGGAGGCTTTTGGGGACGCCTATGACCAACGGATTTCTAGGATGGAAGCCCAGATGGGGGCTTTTTCCACGTCGATGGAACTTGATTTCGTGGGCCGGTTCGGCGAGCTGGTGGCGGAGCTGCGCAAGCATGGCCTGGCCGGGGTGAGGCTGGCTGTTCTCGCGGCGGAGCGAGCCGACACGACAGTCCACGGCGAGAACGTGGATCTGGGCCACCTGGTGAGGCGGATTCAGGAGTCGACGAAAGACGAGGGGGTTCTGAAGGCGGCGGCTCGATTTCGTGAGGTGTATGAAAAGGCTCTGGTTAGGTTGAGCATGGCGCCCGCGGGACGGGAAAATTTGACGGGGATGACGGTGTGGTGTCCGCTTCGGGGGGATGTTTTTGGTGTCGGCCGATACTATGAAGGGCTGGAGTTTGAGCGGGTGACGGGGTGGTTGGACTTTATTCGTCTTTTGGCGCGGCCGGCGGAAAAGCCGGACGCACCGGTTTTTTGTATGTACGGTTTTTGGGGGCTGGAGCTTCTGGAGGCTCGGAGCGTGGAGCAGATGACGTTTAGCCGGGATCCCGAGGTGAAGCGGATCTTGCTGAATATTCCGGAGATGTCGAGAGAGTTCGCGGGAGGCTTGGTGGAGGGGGATTACACCTTTGAGTTTACTGGGTCGATCTGTTTTCGGAATTATATTGGGCTGCGGGAGTTTGTTCGGAAGCTTCTGGAGATTCGGGAGGGGGATGATTTTGAGGCTTTGCGGGAGTGTTGGAAGGCGGGATGGGTGATCGGGGGGTCTTGTTGTGGGGCGCTTTATTCGCAGCTGGAGAAGTATCAGGAGGCGTTTGGGCAGGCGTACGCGGGGGACCCGGATCTGGTGCTTTATCAGCGGATGCTGTCGGCGATGAGGAAGATCGGGGATAACGGGGTTTTGGCTTTTTATCCGATGGTTTAGGGCTCTTCAGACTCGTCGTCGAACTCATTGGGGGAAGGTGGACGGACGGGGCCGCCCGGTAACCTCTTGGCCAAGGGGTGGTTGTGGAAGTATCGGTCGGAGAGGGCGTTGATGCCGATGTGGACGTAGGTCTTGGTGGTTCTGAGGAAGAGGTGGCCGAGGAGCGTTTTGAGGACGAAGGTGTCGGCGCCGTTGTCGTACATGTGGGTGGCGTAGGCGTGGCGGAGGCTGTGAGGGGTGAAGTTGTGGCCCATGGCCTGGAGGCGTTGGCGGAGGCCGGTTTTTTCGGCGGCGGCGTTGACGACGCGGTTGATGGTGCGGGTGGAGAGGTCGAAGATCTGGTCGGTTAGCTGGAAGTCATTGGTGTAGTCGGCGAGGAGACGGGACGTCTCTTCGTCGATGAAGACGTAGCGGTCTTTATCGTATTTTCCTTGTCGGACGAAGATGATGTTGCGATCCGGGTAGAGGTCGGCGACGCGGATGTTGGTGAGCTCCTCGCGGCGGACGCCGGAGGCGTAGAGGGTTCGGATGATGAGGTGGTTTCTGTGGTGGTCCTTGGTGGCTTCAAAGAGGTCTTGGATGTCTTTGGGGGTTGGGACGACGGGGAGGGGGAGGCCTTTTCGTTTGGCCTGGATTTCGTGGCCGAGTTCTCGGCGCCATTCTGCTTCGGCTGTTGGAGGGACTCGTTTTTTTGATTGGGGCTGGGGGGAGCGCCATTCGGGGAGGCTGAGTTGTTGTTCGTGTTGGGGAGCTTGGTCTTCTTCGTCGAGGCGGACGGCGAAGCGTTCTAGGAGTTCGGAGCCGGCGGCTTGGAAGACTTTGAGCAAGTCGCGGCCGGTGGGGGCTTGGAAGGTTTTGCCGGCGCGGGTTAGGAGGCGGAGGGCTAGGGCGGCTTCGTCGTGGAGTTCGGACATTATCTCGAGTTGGGGGGAGGGGAGGCCTTTGACGAACTTGGCGGGGTCGAAGGCTTCGGGGGTGGGTTGGTCGTCGGTCATTTTTAGGGGTTGGACGAGAGGGGTTGGTCCCCTTCGGGTTCACGCGGTCAAAGAGATTTCCAGGGTGGATGAACTTGATGTAAACCACGGTTCATGTGGTGTGATGGTGATATGATCGAACTCAGCGCCAGTGTTTTCGAGCGCTACCTGCGAAAGCGGCTCGAGGACCACTATTTCCGAGTCTGGAACGAACTAAGCCTCGGGGCCTTGGACCTCTTCTGGAGGCCGGGCGGCCTGTCTATCGGACCCTTTTCAAAACTGGTCGACTTGCCCGTGAGCCGAGTTCGTCACTACATAAACCAAGGCCTAGTCGAGCCCTACAAGGCGGGACTGAAATTCAGGTTCCACCTCTTCAGCTCAGGCGGCTGCGGTCGGCCGACTCTCAAGCGCTTTTGGCAGCTGGATAACTCCGACACTCTATGGATCGGCTTATCTCTGCGCAAGGTTTCGCCGCTATGCGAGGGCAATGTTTTGTGGCGTTCAGTTTAGCCCTGAGCGACCAGACGAGCGCGCGTTGGACCTGGTTGATGCGATGGTGTCCCAAAGGGCGAATCGTCTCACTCACACATCCCAAGAGACGACAGGATTTCTTTCTGCTCAACATTGGGCTGGAATTTCTGATCTTGTTGTTTAACTGGAAAGACAGAAGTCGTCCGCAATTCCTGGGTTCTCCAAATTCCTCTTGAGCTTTGACAAAATTCTTTCATGGCATTTGAAGAAACGAGAAGGATCAGAGTGGCCACAAATATGACTCTCAAATTTGCAATAAGAAATCGAGGGCTTCGGGATAGATGCATTTGGGAATTCATTTTGCCTGAAATCGAAGTGTTTTTCGTAAAAATTTACGCAGGATGTGGCAAAGGTCCAACGACGTGATAATTCCTTCCAGCTCAAGTTCTTTGTTCACCACAATAACACGATGTAAGCGATTCCCAAGCATCTTGTGTATTGCGAGCAAGATGTTGCTGTTCGAATAAACCGTTACTGGGTATCGACACATGATATCTGAAACAACTACGCGTTCAGGGTCTATACCTCTGGCAACTAAGCCCACGATGTCTCCCTGAGAAATAACGCCTAGAAGTTTATTGTCCTTATCGACAACCGGGACGCCTCTAAGCATATTCCGGAGCATACGGGTTACCTCACGAAACGGAAAAAATAGCACGTTAAGAGATCCTGCTTATCCGCAAAGGCCGAAATTCACCCTCGCGAAGCCTCTTGCTCTCCTCCCAAGTGTAGTCTCCGGTCAAGTTGATGTGCGACCATCCGAGCGGCGAAAGGTGCTGTAGTAAGTCTTCCTGGACAGTCGATTTCTCGCGTAGCGAATCGATGACACGACCGAGATAGACCGTGTTCCAAAGGATGATAGCGGCGACGACCAGATTGAGCCCGCTTGCTTTGTAACGTTGGTTTTCAAACCTTCGGTCACGTAGCTCGCCGAGCTGATTAAAGAAGACAGCTCTGGCCAGAGCATTCCGGGCCTCCCCCTTGTTCAATCCGCTCTGCACGCGACGGCGTAACTCGACATCTTGCAACCACTCAAGTGTGAACAGGGTTCGCTCGACGCGGCCCAGTTCGCGCAGGGCTACTGAAAGCCGGTTTTGACGTGGATAGCTTCCCAGCTTCCGCAACATGAGCGAGGCGGTGACTGAGCCTTGCTTTATTGAGACTGCGAGCCGCAAAATCTCATCCCAATGGTCGCGGATAATCTTGAGG
>MDTG01204833.1_pt1 | contig 13070 bp, 10 predicted proteins | sample 811421 | NCBI WGS metagenome assembly MDTG01 (sample SAMN05326645, study PRJNA326480) | marine metagenome | isolation source: seawater | place: Pacific Ocean: South East | collected 2011
GGGGCACGAAACTCTTTGGCTTCCCGGAACTGATCATGCAGCAATTGCCACTGAAAATGTCGTTTTGCAACAGATAAAAGAGAAGGAAGGGATTAAAGATCCCCGATCAGAGTTGGGTAGAGATAAAATTTTGCAGCGAATTGAAGATTATGTCAAAAATTCTCAGGGTACTATACGCAGTCAGGTTAAGGCAATGGGGTCAAGTTGTGATTGGAGCCGTGAACGGTACACTATGGATCATCAATTGAACAGGTGCGTCAATGAGACATTTATAAGGATGTTCAATGATGGTTTAATTTATCGGGGACCGCGGATAGTAAATTGGGACCCTTACCTTAAAACAAATGTTTCAGATGATGAAGTTGAAAGAAGAAACACTAAATCTCCTTTTTATACATTTCAATATGGTCCCTTCCAGATTGGAACAGTTCGACCTGAAACAAAATTTGGAGATAAATATGTTGTCATGCATCCAGATGATAAGCGTTATAGCCAATATAAAAATGGTGATACATTTGAGTGTGAATGGATAAATGGAAGGGTAACAGCAACTATTGTAAAAGATAATGTTGTTGATCCAGAATTTGGAACAGGTGTGATGACAATCACACCTTGGCACGATCATGTAGATTTCGGTATCGCGGAAAGGCACGGCTTAGACAAAGAACCTGTTATAGATTTTGAAGGAAAAATGCTTCCAATAGCAAACGAATTTGCTGGGATGGGAATTGAAGAAGTCCGTCCAAAAATTGTGGAAAAGCTACAGAAAAAAGGATTGCTGGTAGATACTGATTCCGAATACACACATAGTAAATCCTTTAACAGCCGGGGAGGTGGAGCAATTGAGCCCCAGATAAGGGAACAATGGTTTATAGACGTTAACAAGCCCGCTGTTAAGTGGAAAGGAAAAACAATTAGCCTGAAAGAAGTTCTGATTGATGTTGTACGTTCTGAAGATATACGGCTTGTTCCGGAAAGATTTAATTCAACATATTTCCATTGGGTTGAAAATTTACAAGATTGGTGTATTTCTCGACAAATATGGTGGGGTCACCGCATACCAGTTTATTATAGCGGAAATAAAACAAGAGTAAGTCTCAAAAAACTTGAAACATTAGAAGGTTGGGAACAGGATCCTGACACGCTGGATACTTGGTTTTCATCAGCGCTTTGGACATGGAGCACGTTAATTGATCCTGAACTGGCAAAAAACTATTCTCTTTCACTCGAAGATGTTTTAGAACGCAGTCCTGATTTTCAAAAGTTTCATCCAACTGACATAATGGAAACAGGTTACGATATACTTTTTTTCTGGGTTGCAAGGATGATTTTGATGACTACATATATGCTCAAGGAAGTCCCATTTAGAACAGTTTACCTGCATGGACTTATTCGTACTCGTGAAGGGAAAAAAATGTCTAAATCAGATCCAAAATCCGTTATTGATCCTTTGGACAGTATTGAAAAATATGGCGCAGATGCTCTGCGTATTGCCCTTATCTCTGGAACAGGGCCAGGGCAAGACCTACGCCTTTACCCTGAAAAAATGGAAAGCAGCAGGCGCTTCACTAATAAAATTTGGAATGCAGGAAGATACATTTTAATGACTATCCCTGAAGGAACTCCGATAAATGCCCCTAAAACTGTTAACTCAGACCTGGCAAAATGGTTACTGCATGGATTGAATAATTTAATTCAGGACACTCAATCAAGGCTTGAATCCCATCGTTTATCAGACGTAGCTGATAACCTGAAAAGTTTCTTCTGGAGAGATTTTTGCGACTGGTACCTTGAAATGGATAAAAATCCAAATCGAACCAACGAAGATAATCAGGTAATTGCCTTTGCGTTTACAACTTTGATCAAGATGCTTCATCTTTATGTACCTTTCGTCACTGAAGCGTTATGGAGAGAATTTCACCAACCAAAAATGTTGGCTTTCAGTGAATGGCCTCAACCACTCACTTTTCAGTTCAAAGAAGCATATGAGCGTATTGAAATAGTTAAAGAAAGTATTTCGCAAATTAGAGCCTTGCGTGAAAAAGCCAATATAGGTCTAGAGATTAAGATAACTGCGGCATTGAATTCAAAAGCCAATGCTTTTCTTTTTAAGAATCATCAGAATTTAATAATAAGGCTTGCGCGTTTAAAAGAATTAAATATCAGCGAAAAAGAGCCTGATACTGCAAAAGATTTGTTTGGTTCATATTTTCAAGATACATTCGCTACTATCGATGCAAATTTCGTGGACTGGAAAAAGGAAATCCAGATTTTAGATAAAAAAATCAGATCAGAATCCGCCTTTTTGGAAAAAAGCAGGAATAAACTTGATAATCCTGGTTTCCATTCAAATGCTCCTGAAAAAGTTGTTTCAGATTTGAGTAAAAAAGTCATTGATACAGAAAAAACTCTTAAAGCACTAAAACAGCAAGTTAGTGATTTAGAGAAACTTGCTAACTAAACCTAATAATATGAATCAGGGAAAAATTCTTAAAACTGCAGTGATTGGAGTTGGTTATCTTGGGAGGTTTCACGCACAGAAATTTGCTTCACTACCAGATTCGGAATTAATAGGAGTAGTTGATATTAATCCTGAACAAGGACAAAAGGTTTCTGAAGAATTGGATGTCCCATTTTATTTAAACTTTGAAGAAGTCATAAATAAAGTTGATGCTGTTAGTATAGCGGTTCCAACTGTTCATCACTATAAGTCTGCTAAGGCATTCCTAGCAAATGGTATTCACGTTTTACTGGAGAAGCCGTTTGCTGAAACAATTGAAGAGGCAGAGGAGCTCGCACAGTTATCAAATGATAACAATGTTTTTCTACAGATTGGCCACCTAGAAAGATTTAATCCAGTTTTTTCTAAATTTAAGCAATTAATTGATCAGCCAAAATTCATTGAAAATATTCGTATCGCTCCTTTTCCTAAAAGAGGGGCAGATGTAGATGTAATTCTGGATTTAATGATTCATGATATTGATTTAGTTTTGGCAGCAGTGGGAGAATTTCCCAAAACTGTTGAAGGAATAGGTGTAAAATTTGTCACATCAAGCTCTGATCTTGCCAAAGCCAGACTGCATTTCCCCTGTGGATGTATTGCAGATATAACCGCCAGTAGAATTTCTGATAAAGCAGAACGAAAAATGCGAATTTTCCAGCAAGGACTTTATCTTTCACTCGATTATACAAGCGGACAAGTACGAAAGCTAAAGGTTGATTCATCTAAAATACCTGATCCAGAAAAACTTCAGCCTGAATTAATTCAACTTGAAAAAGGGGATGCGTTAATGGCTGAAATAGATAGTTTTCTGGCAGCAATCCAGAAAAAAGCTCCACTATTGGTCAGTGCTGAAGAAGGACTTAATGCCATGAAAGTTGCCTGGCAAATAAAAAACCAGCTATAAATAATAAAATGCTGTTATTTCGTTCTATATTTTTTCAACTGATTCTTCCATTTATGATGTCACTTGTAATTTTAACTTTTATACTTTCAATGGAAACAGTGTACCGCTTAATACACCTGATAGTGGAAAGAGGCGTCAGCGTATTCAGTGTAGGTATGATGCTTCTTTACCGAATACCACAATTTATGTCAGTTACACTTCCTCTAGCAATTGTAATTGCCTGTATAGTGTTGATGGTACGTTTATCTTCGGAATATGAAATTTCAGCAATGAACGCAATTGGCATTAGCATTTGGAAAATAGGACAACCTTTTTTTCTATTTGGATTTATAATAACTGCGATTGCTTTATGCATAACCCTCTGGCTACAACCAGCTGGATATGCTGCTTTTGAAGAAGAAAAACTCATGATATTAAAAACACAGACCGCAAAAACTATTCAACCATTAGTTCTAAATTTTGATTTTCCTGGGAAAGTTTTACATGTACAGGAAAAAGATGAAAATGAAGAACTAAGCGGAGTTTTTATTACAGACAAAGATCTTAGATCAGATTCAATGGTAACACTTGCAGACCGGGGTCGTATTAGAGTTCGTAGCGGTGAGAGAGATTTGATTTTACATCTTGAAGATGGAATTATTCATTCCCAAGGCTCTACGGACAACTATAGAACAATAGCATTTAAACAATTCAATTATAACTTTCGTCCACCACAAATAGTAACCACCAATAAAGGTGGACATATTTGGGGAGTCTCCACAAATACTCTTTTACAAAACCCTAGCCAATCTTCTCAAATGGAGCTTTTTCTAAGACTTACTACTCCTTGGGCATGTCTTGCATTCTCTTTGACGACAATTCCACTGGGGTTAATCAATCCTAGACGAGGCAGATCTGGTGCATATTTGCGAGGGTTGATTCTGGTAGTCATTTACTACATCCTGTGGCTAGGAGCAAAAGAGATGACTATGTATATGAATTTTCATCCCTATGTGCTGTGGGTGCCTCCAATGCTGATTGGTATTTTCGGATTCTATAGTTTATATAGAAGTAATTTGAACATGCAAATATTCATGTCCTTCACAAACATTAATAGAAAACCAAGTAAACAAAAAATACTCTAACCTGTTTAGTTGCTCATTTTAAAATGAAATATTTTTGGTTAATATTAATTTGTTTATTTTTTTTCTTGCTAGTCGGTCAACCTTTAGCTAAAGAAAAGGACTTGCTCCAGCTTATACAGATACAGTATCAAAGCATCCGGAGTTTTTCTGGAAAATTTATACAATCCAGCTATCGTTCAGATACAGAAATAGGACCAATGAAAGCAGAGGGATTTGTTTCTTATAAAAGACCCGGGAGGATGCGCTGGCGTTACGAAACACCAGAAGAACAACTGCTTATTACAAATGGCAATATAATGTGGCTTTACGATCCACTCCTGGAAAATGTGACTGTTCAAAAATTAGAAAACATTACAGAAGGGACTGCGCTTTCTTTTTTGTTAGGGTTAGGCAACTTACAGACTGATTTCATCCATAAGGGAATCACTAAAAATTTATTGCTTGGCCAAGACGGATTGATCATAGAATTAAAACCAAAAAAAACTACAACAAATTTAGCCTTCATCCAATTAAATGTTCACCCTCAAACATATAATTTGCAGTCTATAGCTTTGATGGATCGGCAGGACAACTACAGAACAATTCAGCTGATGAATGTGAAATATAATATTGATATTGAAAATAATTTTTTTGAATTTACAGTCACAAATGACATGGAGGTAATTGAAGCCGGAAATTAACCTAGGTCTTCTCCACGAGAGATTTAAAATGTTTAGATAAAAAATGAATTAAACACCCACTCATCTATTTTTTATCGAAGTTAAGAACTAAAAACATATACCTAAATCATAATGCTTAAAAAAGAACTGACATTACTTAATGTATATTGCATTACAACTGGAACGACGTTGAGCGCAGGATTTTTTTTGCTTCCTGGTATTGCCTTTAATGAGGCCGGACCTGCAGTTATACTAAGCTATTTAATCGCAGCAATTCCGTTGATACCAGCAATGTTCAGTATTGTAGAGCTAGCAACTGCGATGCCCAGAGCAGGTGGAGCTTATTATTTTCTAGACCGGAGCATGGGACCTTTTGTTGGTACAATTGGTGGTCTGGGAACGTGGCTTGCGCTGGTTTTAAAAACTGCTTTCGCATTGATCGGAATGGGAGCATATCTAGGAATTTTCTGGCCTGAGGTTCCGATTGAAACTTTGGCAATAATTTTAGCAGTCTTTTTTGGAATCATAAATCTTTTTGGAGCCAAAAAAACAGGAACACTGCAGGTCCTGATGGTTTTTGCCTTATTGGGAATTTTGACAACATTTATCAGTAAAGGAATTCCAAATATTGATTTTATAAATTTTGATGGTTTTTTTGACAAAGGAAGTGTTTCAATTTTTTCAACAGCGGGACTTGTTTATATTAGTTATGTTGGTATCACCAACATTGCAAGTGTCTCGGAAGAAGTCACTAATCCTGAACGTAATCTACCTTTGGGAGTTTTTCTTGCCATATGTACTGCAATCTTAATTTATGCTATTGGAACTACAATTATGGTTGGAGTGCTCCCAGCTGAAGAAATGGCATCTGACTTGACTCCCGTTGCTTCAGCCTCTTTCGTTTTATTTGGTGAATGGGGTAAAATCGGTTTGACTGCAGCAGCAGTAATTGCTTTTGCCTCAGTCGCAAATGCAGGTATTTTGAGTGCTTCACGTTATCCACTGGCCATGAGCCGTGATCACCTTATTCCTGCGGATTTTTCAAAACTGACTCAAAGAAATATCCCATATTATGGTATTGCAGTAACAGTGGGACTAATCATCTTACTTGTACTTTATTTCGATATTGCCAGCATAGTTAAGCTTGCCAGCGCCTTTCAACTACTGATGTTTGCCCTAATTTGTCTAGCTGTGATTGTAATGAGAGAAAGCAAAATTGAGGCATATGATCCTGGATTCAGTTCTCCTTTTTATCCATGGATGCAGATTTTCGGTGTATTTGCTCCATTATGGCTGATCGCAGAAATGGGAATTGTTTCAATTTTATTTTCTCTGGCTCTCTTCACAGTTGGAACTATCTGGTATGTTTACTACGCACGGGGAAAAGTAGTAAGATCAGGGGCAATTTACCATTTGTTTGCCCGACTTGGTGAGCGTAGATTTGAAGGACTTGATCGTGAGTTACGTGGCATTATGAAAGAAAAAGGAGTGCGTGAGGAAGATCCATTTGATGAAGTAGTGACTAGAGCAGTAGTAATGGAATTTGCTAGTGAAAAAACATTTGCGGAAATAACAAGAGAGGTTTCAAGTCAATTTGCATCAAGACTTAAATTTGATGCAGAAGAACTTGAACAAAGGTTCATGGAAGGAAGTAGAATAGGAGCAACCCCTATTTCTCACGGGGCTGCACTGCCTCACATACGTCTGCCTGAAATTGAGAAGGCTGAAATGGTATTAGTCCGTACACTTCAACCATCCTTTGTTAAAGCTCTTAGTTTTGCAGGCAAAACTTCAATGCAAGGTCCCATAAATGCTTTTTTCTTTTTAGTAAGTCCTAATGAGAATCCCGGACAACACCTTAGGATTCTGGCTCAAATTGCAGGTAGTGTTGATGATGAAAATTTCATCAAAGACTGGATGGATGCAACCAATGATCAGGAATTAAAGGAAATTTTGCTTAGAGATGAACGCTTTTTATCGCTTATTATTCAAAGAAATACTCCTTCTTCTTCATTGATTGGACACCATCTGAGAGATATTAGAATGCCTGAAGGATGCCTAGTTGCACTAATTCGTCGAAAAGGAGAAACAATCGTACCTCGTGGTCTTACAGAATTAATGGAGAGGGATCGATTAACCATTATAGGTGACGCCCAGGGAATAGAACAATTGATAAAAGAATACAGTTAAATAAATGGTACTTAATACTCGAACAGATGGCAGAACAGACAAAGAATCTCGTCCACTAACTATAGTGCCGGATTATACAAGGTATGCAGAAGGATCAGTGCTTGTCTGCTGTGGAAATACTAAAATAATTTGCACAGCCTCAGTAGAAAAAAAAGTGCCTGATTGGCTCTTGGACAATAAAAGTAATCCAAGACACGGCTGGATCACAGCTGAATACGGCATGTTACCACGATCAACAGGCTCTCGTCGACCTAGAGAGATCGGTACGATTCAAGGACGTACGCAGGAGATTCAACGTCTGATTGGCAGATCACTACGTTCTGTAGTAAATCTATATTCACTTAAGAAACACACAGTCTGCATTGATTGCGATGTAATTCAGGCTGACGGAGGAACCAGAACTGCTTCTATCACCGGAGGATTTGTAGCATTGATTTTTGCTTTAAGAAAAATGCTTGATGAAGGAGATATCAAAGAATTTCCAGTAAAAGAATTTCTTGCAGCCATAAGTGTTGGTATTGTTAATCAGCGACCTATTTTAGATTTAAATTATGATGAAGATAAAGATGCAGAAGTTGATATGAATGTTGTCATGCTTAGTTCTGGAAGATTTGTAGAAGTACAGGGAACTGCTGAAGGAATGACGTATTCTAGACAACAGTTAAACATGATGCTTAATCTGGCAGAACAGGGGATTCTTTCACATATTGATTCACAAAAAAAAGTACTTGGTAACAATCTTTCTGGTTGAATTTCTTCTAAAACTGAACAATGTATCCATATATTTTTTCAATCGAAATACCTTGGTTTAACATTACTCTTGAACCAAGGTATTACGGATTATTTTATGCAATCGCAGTATTAATAGGTTCCAGGATTGTGCTCTTAGAAATTAAAAGGCGCCGAATAAATCTCCAAGAAGATGAAGCTCTTAACATGACACTGCTTATTTTTTTGGCAGGTTTAGTTGGAGGTCGTATGTATGAGGTAATTTTTGAATGGTCAAATTATTATAGATTTCAACCATTCTGGAAAATGTTTGCTATTTGGGAAGGAGGTTTGGCAATACACGGAGCTATTATAGGTGGTATTGTTTCCCTTTTAATATATTGCAGGAAAAAAAATATTTCATTGTCTGCAATGCTTGATATTGGTGCTCTTTGTATGATCATGGGGCAGGCAATTGGACGCTGGGGAAATTTCACAAATGGAGAAGCTGCTGGTCCCGTGACTGATTTGTGGACAGGGATAGTTTTTCCTGCAGGAACTGCAGTTAGCCGATATGCAAATGGATCACCTGTACACCCGACTATGATATATGAATCACTGGGCAATTTCATAATTCTAGCTTTGCTTTGGAAACTTCGGCTGAGAAATTTTCGACCTGGTATGTTGGGTTCAGTTTACCTTTTGACATATTCCATTCTACGATCACTACTGACACCTTTACGAATGGACAACCAGTTTTTTATTATAGCTGACACTAAATTTTTTGCAGCATATTCTATAAGCATAATTATGTTTATAGCTGGATTGACTTGGATCTATACACAGAAACTATGGTATCAGGATGAAAAACTAATTGAAAAATCATGAATACTAATTTATTTGATTTTCTGACACATCCCGCCTTCATATTTTTAACAATTATAGGACTTGACCTAATGTTTGGGGATCCAGTTTATCGTTTTCACCCAGTAAGACTTATAGGCATTCTGATTTCTTGTTACGAAACCGGGCTCAGGCGTTTTGACTTTAAAGGTAAATTTGGGGGTGTTTTGTTATCTATTTCATTGATTTTAACCACTATCATGTTAAGTACTGGGATCTCTAAATTGCTTGAAAACTTACATTGGAGTCTGAACTGGATCTGGTATGTTTTCCTAGGATGGAGTTTTCTTGCCCTTGGGGATTTGCTAAAACATTCGCGACAAGTTGCAGTTGTTATGGAAGAAGAAGACCTTTCACTCACAAAAATCAATGTTGCGAAGCTTGTTGGAAGAGACACAAATTTGATGGATTTACCTGCATGTGGACGTGCAACTGTTGAAAGTGTTGGCGAAAACTTCAATGATGGTGTTATAGCACCAATTTTCTATTTTTGCCTTTTTGGTATAAACGGGATACTGGTTTACAAAGTAATTAACACTCTTGATTCAATGGTTGGATACAGAAATGAAAACTATAAGGATTTTGGCTGGTTTAGTGCAAAACTTGATGATTTTATGAGCTTCATACCTGCCAGAATTAGCTGGATACTGTTGTCCATAACAGCAGCCCTTTACCCCCAATTATCCGGCGGTAATGCTCTAAAAGTAGGCTGGAAAGATCATTTTAAACTTCCTAGTTCTAATGCCGGATGGTGCGAAGCAACTGTAGCAGGAGCATTAAAAATTAAACTGTGTGGTCCCATCTGGAGAGATGGACTCTTGGCCAACAATGTCTGGCTTGGAAGACAAAGCGACAGGGAAGGAGCTACTGTCAAGGATATAAAACTTGTAAACAGCCTAGTCCTGACTTCTTCCCTAATTGGATCAGTATTTACTATAGTCATTTTAGGTTTTTCTGGATTTCTGCCTTTTTTCAGCTAATGAAAATTCTAATAACAGGAGGAGTTAAATGCGGTAAATCCCTCTACGCAGAAAAACGAATCATAACATTGGCTAATGGAATTAAGCCTATCTATCTTGCTACTAATGAATTATATGATTCTGAAATGAAAAAACGCATTTTAAAGCATCGTGAGCGTCGTGGCAATACTTTTGAGACCATAGAGGAACCCCTGCTTTTAGCAAGTGTACTGAAAAAAATTCAATGCCCTGTTCTTATAGAATGTTTAACTATGTGGCTCAATAATGCACTGCATCACAGATATTCAGAAAAAAAAATTTTTACTGAAATAGATAACTTACTTTCTCTAGAATGTGATATGGTTTTTGTTTTAAATGAAGTGGGTTTGGGTATCATTCCGGAAAATCCTTTAGCGAGAAAATTTTTGGATTTTTCAGGTCTTATTGCACAAAGGCTAGGTTACGCCTGTGACGAAGTCATTTTGTGCGTGGCTGGAAATACAATCAAGATAAAATAAACATTAATTCATAATGAAAACCCTTCAGGTGAAATTGCCAGGACGTAGTTATAGCATTGACATTGGGTTCAACATTCTCCAAAAACAACTTCCAAATGTTGTTTTGAAAAAAGGTAATGATCTGGCTGTAATCGTTACAAACGAAACCCTACAGAATCTTTATCCAGACCATGTAAGTAGTATTTTAAAAGATTCGGGAATACGAGTTGCTGTTTGCGTACTGCCTGATGGTGAGCAATATAAAAATTTGGACACACTTTCACAAATTTTTGATTTTTTAATGGAGGTAAACGCAAATCGCAAGACATTATTAATTGCATTTGGTGGTGGAGTTATCGGAGATATGGCTGGTTTCGCAGCCGCTACATTTGTTAGAGGGATACCATATATTCAAATACCTACTACTTTGCTTGCTAATGTGGACAGTAGTGTGGGAGGGAAAACAGCAGTTAATCATCCTTTAGGAAAAAACACTATCGGTGCTTTTAAACAGCCTGAATATGTTTGCATAGAATTGTCATTTTTGAAAACATTGCCTTCACGTGATTTGAAATCAGGCTACATGGAACTTTTAAAACATGGAATCATTCAAGATAAAGAATTGTTTGATTTTGTTCAAAGTCATTCTCTTGAACCGCTTGATTTTGAATTTTTAGAAAAAGCGATACTACGCTCATGCAAAATTAAAGGGTCTGTGGTAGAAAAAGATGAAACTGAAACAGGAATACGTGCTAATCTAAACTTTGGACACACCCTTGGGCATTTTATAGAAACTCACGCAGGTTACGGGAAGTATCTCCACGGAGAAGCCGTTGGAGTAGGGATGGTTTTTGCTTCATTTGTTTCATGGCGATGCAATGAGCTTTTGGAAGATGATTGGAGGAGAATAAAAAATTATCTCAAGCCATTTTTAACTCCTATTAAACTACCTCCAATTGACAAGAATCTATTTCGAGAGATAATTTTGCATGACAAAAAGTCACAAAAAGAGTCGGTAAACTTAATTATGCTTAGGAAAATGGGAGAGAGTTTTATCAGGCATGAAACACCAGTTGAGATGATATGGGATGAATTTGTGGAATTTGCAGAAAAATTCCCAGAGTTTATTGAAATTGAAGGAAGATAGTTCAGACTAAACCGGTTTGAGTAAATGATGTAGTCAGTGGGTCAAAACCAAGATTGTTCATTGTTGTTTCCCAACGTAGTTCATAATCTAAAGTTAAAAGCAGGGATTCATCAAGTGGACCTAGCCACCAAGATTCTTCCTGAATTTCCTGGTCAAGCTGTCCGGCACCCCAGCCTGAGTATCCACTGCCGAAGTGATACGATTTCACTCTACTTCCTTCAGCAAGAGAATTAAGGATATCTTGGGCAGAACTTAAATGGATTTCTTTTGAAAGAACAGTTGTTTCCTTAGCCGAAAAATCTGAGCTGTGCACTGCCCAAAATGATTCAGGTTGCACAGGCCCTCCAACTAATAAAGGAACATCAAATGCGGAATTTTTTTGGATTTCATCAGATAAAACCTCTTTAACTTTTATTTTAGAAGGATTATTCATTACAAGGCCAAATGCTCCCTCTTCGTCGTAGTTACATAAAAGAATAATTGATTTTTCAAAAAAAGTTCCGTCAAGGTTGGGCATTGCTGTAAGAATTCCGGGAACTTCACTTTTTTTCATAAAGTTTTTTCAGAATAAGTAAATTATAATTATGGCTATTTTAACTCATCAAAAACAAGATAACAATTTGGTATCGAATTTTCTGCGAAAAATTCATTACCAAGGTTCGACAGAAAAAAAATCTTATGAAAATACACTTAATATCCTAAGTTCAATTTTTGAAGCAGCAGGACAAAAACATTTACTCTACTTAGTAAAACTTCGCAAGTTGTGGTTTGAGGAGGTTGATAATTTTTTAGCAAAAAACTCCTATCCTCGCAACATTTCTGTAATTAGTAAACTTACTCTTAATAATAATGTTATTCAAGAATGCTTAAAAACAAACATTCATAATGAGATTTTAAATACCCTGAAAAAATTAGAAGGCGAAACATTCAAACATTTGAAACAAATTAAAAACAGAATTCAAAAGATTCTAAAACGTACACTAACTCCAGAAGAAATTGAGTTTTTGAGAAATAAACTTTTATTTAAGCCTAATAAAACTATTTTGCACCTGACAGTATATGACGGTGGAATAGCTCAGGCACTAAGATTTGAAACTGAGGCTTATATCCGCATGTTTAATCAGCTGTTACCAGAATTAAAACTCGACAATATACAATGTAATGTTGGTGATTTGGGGCAAACACAATTTGACCAGCAACATGTTGGCTTACTGGCAAAAGACTGGCATATTTTAACACCTCCCGATGTTTATCTTCGCTGTTCTCCTGCATTTATGCATAGAGTTTCAAGGAGTCATGCTGTGTTAGTACTTTATGTCAATTCAAAAGAAGAACTGGATTTACTAAAACGTAATCCAGGACCAGATTGGATGTTGCAGAATCTGCATCAAAAGCTCCCAAAGTTTAGAGAAGTAATACAACAGATAGGTTTTGCTTTAAAACATGAGCTTGATTTAGAACAAATTCGTTTAAGAA